>Ga0247814_10000149_pt1 | contig 65635 bp, 61 predicted proteins | sample UWRJL179409R1_FD_179947 | JGI IMG/M metagenome (GOLD analysis project Ga0247814, IMG submission 179947) | Plant litter microbial communities from Arlington Agricultural Research Station in Wisconsin, United States - UWRJ-L179-409R-1 | ecosystem: Environmental > Terrestrial > Plant litter >... | reverse complement strand
ATCTTTTCAAGTAAGGGCGATTAGCTCAGTTGGCTAGAGCATCTCGTTTACACCGAGAGGGTCGGGGGTTCGAATCCCTCATCGCCCACCATAATAAGAAACTCACTATCGCAGTGAGTTTTTTGTTTGTCAAAAATTATTCTTATTTAAGGGGTGTCGTAGACCATTCGGTCACCAACTGACCAGAATCGTACGCCACTGTAACGGTCAGCTGCAGATACAAGAATGAAGTCTTTTGGAAGTGCATGCACACTCTTCGTGTGAACATATTGCATTGTTGCTTGGTACAGCCCAATTGCTGGAGCGTCAGCAAGCCATTGGTTCGCAAAGGTAATATACTTTGCATTTCGTAGGTCAGATTCTACGCGTGAACGAGCACTTGCTAAAGCATCGTCGCTTACTGTGCTTTTGTAATTCGAGAAGTTAAGCCCTGAAGTTGCTTGTGAACTGTGCCAATAGGCATATACATCAGGGTCGCCACCGATAGTGAGTTGGTACAGAAGTACATCGTATTGGCGCGGTTGAAGAATATCTTGAACAACATTTTGCGATGGATCACTTGGGTCAACAATATTAGTCGTGACGGTCACACCAAGTGCGCGCCATTGTTTCGCAAGTATTTCAAGGGCTGATTCAAAATCATTATTTTTCGTTGTCACAACACTCAACGTTAACGGCTGTCCGTCTTTCATACGAACACTCCCCTGCATTGCCCATCCAGCTTCAGTCAGCAGTTGGTTCGCCTTGTTAACGTCGTATACAGGTTTTACTGGGTTGTTGCCATACACTTGGCTATCAATAAACGGCAAGTAAAGCTCAGGCAAGTCTGAAGAAAGCTTATTACGAACCTCTTGAGTATTCGTACCAGCCTGGAGCGCTTGACGAACCTTCTTGTCCTGCAGTACAGGACTGGCTGTATTCATAAGGGCGTAGACACCACTATTCACCGGTCGGTGTTCTACAGCGTAACGCTCAGTGCTTACCGCGTTAGAATCGGTAACAGTCAGGTCGGTTGCAGCATTCACCTCAGAAGTTGCGAGCGCTCGTTTCACAGAATCGATATCTTTGTACACGTGCAACTGAACCCTATCCAGTTTCGGTGTTCCTTTGAAGTACGATTCGCTTTTCGCTAAGTGAATAATTTTACGGCCATTTGCTGCATCGACTTCTTGTAGCAAGCGTAGCTTAAATGCGCCACTTCCTATTGGCTTCGAGCTAAACGCATCTTCACGAAGGGCGGATGGCTCAATGTCACGAAGGGCGTGCTCAGGAAGGATTGGCAAAAAACGTAAAGCATGAGGAAAGGCAGCGTACACAGCCGGCAATTCAAAAGCTACCGTTAAGTTATCGATTTCTTTGGCAACAATATTGTCCCAACCAGTAATTGTTGAACGGGTAGCAGGGTTTTTCAAAAGATTCACAGTGTACACAACGTCACGAGCTCGCACATATAAATCATCATCCCAACGAGCGTCTGGACGAATAGTAAAGGTATACGTTTTGCCATCAGGGCTCACGGCCATACTATCAGCAAGGTCGTAATTTAAGTTGCCACTTTTGTCGTAGGTTACTAAACGAGAAAACAGTAGCTCCCCTGCTGTTTCTTCAGCACTTGATTTTGCAAAGATTGGATTAAGCGTATCAACAGGGCCGAGTACTGCCTCTGCATACGTACCGTTGGTTGCATTAGCGGTAGTGCGGTAATTATTTTGATACCACATATACTGCAGCCCAGTTGCGCCAATAATAATACCGATAGCAAGTACCCACAGGGCAATTCGGCGACGAACTTCACGGAAATTATCAAGACGCTTAAAAACAAACCGGCGTGCGTGTTTAATACTGGCGCCTTCTACCCGTTTCATGCGCCGCGAAAGGTCTTTAGAGCTGAAGCTCATTTTCGGAATGCGACGCCACTTACTTGGTTCGTTATTAGCCACGTTTAATACACCCTTTTTAATTAGCTAGGAATAAGCAGACCTGTCAAAATAGACAGGACAAATATTACTGCGAAAATAACGGTAACCTCAAAGAGGTTCTTATCAATACCGCGACGGGTTGTGTAAAGTTCACCAGATGCACCAAAACCAGCACCGAGGGTCGCACCACGTTGCTGTAATAGAATTGAAACAACCATTAAGACAGCCGAGGCAATCATGACGATTTGAAGAATTGTGTCGATGCTCATTTAATTACTCCTACTAGTTTCACTGCGTATTTCTACTGCAGCACTTACTATATAGTTTACCAGACTTAGAATAATTCCGGTAATAATTGAGTTACCAAATGACATAGCTACACCAGGGGCGAGCGCAAGCGATACATAAACAATTATGCCGTTTACAATTATAGTAAAGAGTCCAAGCGTCAACAGAATCGCCGGTAGCGATACAATCACAAGTAGTGGCTTAAATAAGCTATTGATAACCGAGAAGATAAGTCCGGCAAGTAAAAAGCCCCACGTACCAGCAGTAACATCGACGTTATCGTACCCAGTACCAAGGAGGCGAAAAGCCACCCAAAACCCTAAAGTAGTGAGCGCCCAACGTAACAGAAATACAAGAAATTGTGCTTTCATTATTAAATTAAGTATATCACAGCGAGGTTGGCAGAGCCGCTGATAGATTCCTATTTCCCTCTTCAGTTACAAGAATATCGTCCTCGATACGCACACCAATTCCCTCTTCCTCAATATAAATACCCGGCTCAACAGTCAGCACCATACCAGGCTGGAAGACTTCATAGCCACCAAGCGAATCATGCACATCAATACCTAGGCCATGGCTGACAGCGTGTGGGAAGTAGCGTCGATAATCTGTCGGCGCCTTAAGTAACTTAAGATTTTTTAAAGCTTGTTTCATAATCTCATCAACCTTCGTGTGATAATCCACGATACTCGAACCCGGCTGGATTAATTCGATAATTGCCTTGTGAGCTTTCTCGACTTCCGAATGAACAGCTTGTTCGCGTACTGACGGCGTGCCGATTCCATAGGTGCGTGTAATGTCAGCGGCGTAGCTTCCAACTTTCGCGCCAGCATCAATCAGCACCATGCCGTTTTCAGCAAAGGCATCGTTATTTTCGATATAGTGCAGCGTACAGGCATTTTTACCTGTACCAACAATTGGTGCGTAGGCGTGGCCTTCAGCACCTGCCGAACGAAAAGCAAAACTAAGTGTTGCTTCAACTTCGTATTCGTACTTCGCAATACCAAGCGTTGCTTTAACTTTATTAAAACCATCGATTGAAATATCGATAGCTTGCTGCATAAGTTCAATTTCTTCAGCAGATTTAATAGCTTTTAATTTCGAAAGTTCTTTTCGGCAATCAACAACTTCAGAGAAACTACGTTGCAGCTTAGCGTGTAATCGCTGCAGCGCGGGGTTTAATACAAAATCAAAGTCATTTGAATGCGGGTGGCGAAGAATAGTGTGAACAACGGGATTTTCGTCGCCTAGTTCTTTCAACAAATCTTTATATTCGTCTTCGAAAATAACTTCCGAAACACCACTTGTTCGTTTCGCCTCTTCAGCACTCATGCCACCATCAAAAATACGGTGAATATCACTTTTACCTGGCGACACTAACCAGCTTTTTTCACCAAAAAGTACTAGTTGCCAATTAGGCTCAGCGATTCCGGTCAACCAAAAGAAACTTGATTCTTGTACAAACGGGCCAGCGCTGTCGTTCGTTTGTTGCATTGCACTAAAAGCAGTAAGCACTGCTGGTTCATTATTTATATTATTACTGAAATTTTCGCGTCGTTGATTATATGTTTTTGCCAATACCATAGAACTCAGTATAGCTTACACAGTCGGTGTATTCTTTAAAAACCGCATCAAAGTTTGGGCTTTCTTCTCGCCAACAACAGCCGCAAGTTCCGCTTCGCTCGCAGCCTCAACTGCCCGTAGGCTACCAAGTTTTTTGATAAGCATCTTACGGGTTGTTGGGCCAATACCAGGAATTTCTTCTAAAATACTCGCTGTTTGCTTCTGACGTTTTAGGACCGTGTGGTAACTAACGGCAAAACGGTGTGACTCATCGCGGATACGCTGGAATAGCTTCGTTAAATCGCTGTACTTGCTAAATGTACTTCCCTGCAAGTTTTTCGAGTGCGACGAAGCGTTTCGCTGGTCTGGGTGAAGGTTCACAATATAAAAATCATGAGAGCGTTCAACAAAAATACCTTCCGCCGGTTCTTTGCGCATAGATTCAATGTAGCTCACGTCAATGTTTGAACGGGTGGCATGAACAATTACTTCCTCTTCACGCTTCGCGATACTAATAACAGGAATTTTTAACGACTGGTCTTCAATTGCTTTAATTGCAGATTCAAGCTGACCTTTACCACCGTCGATTAGTAGTAGTTGTGGCACACCCCAGGCCTTAATATTCTTCGGCGAAAGTCGGCGGAAAATCGTCTCGTACATATTGGCGTAGTCATCGTTTTGTTCAAGCTTGGTTTTGTACTTTCGATAATCACTACGGCTACTCACACCGTTAATAAATACCACTTGGCTGGCAACGACATTCGTTCCACTCATGTGCGAAATATCGAAGCCTTCAATACGCACTGGCACTTTTTCCATGACAAACAAATCGCGTAGTAAAATGAGTGCTTTATCTTTACTGATGTCTAAGAATTCTTTATCACCAAACATAATGCGCTGTTGCAACGCTTTTAAGTCGTTGAGTTTATTACGATAACGAGCTGCGTTTTCAAAGTCATGAATCTTTGCAGATTGTTGCATTTGCTTTTCAATATCACGAATAATCGCCTTACGGCCACCTTCAAAATAACGGGTTAGTTGCTTAAGTGAAGCTTTGTACTCTTCACTTGAAACACCAGCGCGTGGGCTTAAACCAATGTGCGCATCAAGGTCTGGGCGAGCACCTTCTTTTGGTGGTTTTGTGTAGTACGGAAAGACTTTTCGGAGATAACGAAGCGCTTTTTTAATCGCAAAGCCATTATAGTACGGGCCGTAATATTCAGCGCCATCATCAGCTGGGTTACGCGTATAGCTTACTGTCGGCCAATCGCTTTTCATATCAATACGAATAAACATCTGTGACTTATCATCACGAAGCAGAATGTTGTAGCGTGGCATGTAGCGCTTTACCATTTCAGATTCTAAAAATAGTGCATCAAGTTCGCTTTCAGTCTCTACCCAATCAGTATCGTGAATCTCTTCAACCAGCGCTTGGGTTTTAATGTCCATGTCGCGTTTACTTTGAAAATACTGGCGAACCCTATTCTTTAGAACTGCCGCCTTACCCACATAAATAATTTCACCGTTTTTCGATTTATGAAAATAAACCCCGGCAGAGCGTGGTAAGGTTTTAAGTTTTGCTTCGAGTTGCGCGTTCATCAATATGTATTATAACGAATATTCACTTCTAAAGATAACTGCCGCTCATGAAAGCGGCAGTTACGATTAGATTGATTAATAAATTATCTGTTAAGTGTGTTTTGTGCCTTGAAAGAGAAAGCAATCAGCATTGAACCATACAGTACTGCGTAAAGGCCAATGACCCATACAACTGCTACACCCGCTGAGATTGGGTAAACAAGTGTTACGACACCTGCGATTAAACCAAGAACACCTGCAATAACATGGAATAGTCGGTTATCACCAGTCCGGTTTCTATCGAATAAACCTTCAAGAATATCAACAACTCCCCTCACGAGGAATGTAATACCAATTAAGAAGATAAACACAGCCGCCGTATCAATTGGGTTGCGCAGCATGTATACCGCTAAACCAACCGCAAGTACGCTAAATAGCAGTTCAAGCCACCAAAATTTTTCAGTTCCCATGGTCGTGAGGCTCGTAATAATACCTACGACACCCCAAATGAGTATAAAGATACTAAATAGGACAATCAGTAATGCTACGGTGAGTCCTGGCAAAAACAATGCCACTACTCCAAATAGAATCGCTAATACACCCTGTCCGATAGCCAGCCCCCAAAGCTGTTTCTCAAGTGAACTTTGTTCTTTTTGCCTTACCATAAACATAACCTCCTATAGTTATGGCTACATTATACTCTCAGCAATAAATAAAGTGTAGTAATTTACACAAGTACAGCTTGGGCTTGGGTTCGGCACACTTCAGTGTGGAATAGGAGTTCTGGGTTTTCTTTACAGTTTTCACAGATAAGAACTAGTTCGTTGCAGTTGGCATACGCACAGTTTTCAAAGTTACTGGTTTTTTCTTGGCAGTGAGTACACTTGCCAATTGTTTTCGCGTGGTCACTAAACTCAACAGTCATACGGTCGTCAAAGACGCGTAAGCTGCCTTCCCATAATCCATCATCGCCGTACGCTTCGCCGTATTTCACAATGCCGCCATCCATTTGGTACACATCGGTAAAGCCCCGCTTCTTCATCATGGCTGAAATAACTTCACAACGAATGCCACCAGTACAATAGGTTACAACTTTTTTACCTTTAATGTCATCGTACTTATCGCTTTCAAGTTCAGCAATAAAATCGCGTGAGGTATTCGTATTAGGAACAACGGCATTTTTGAATTTACCAATTTTTGCCTCGTGCTCGTTACGACCATCAAAGAAAATAACGTCGTCACCAAATTGCTCAACAAGTTCGTGCACTTGCTTTGGCTTCAAGTGGATACCGCCGCCAACAACACCTTTTTCATCAACCTGAAATTCGTCTTCGCTATTTTGGAAGCCTACAAGTTCACGGCGAGTTTTGACGCTCATGCGAGGGAAATCATCACGGCTGCCGTCGCTCCATTTAAATACGACATCTTTAAAAGCAGGGTAGGTTTTCGTGGCTTTAATGTATGCCTTTAGGTCATCCATGTCGCCACCAACCGTCCCATTAAGACCTTGTGTGCTAATTAAAATTCGTCCTTTTAAATTAAGGCTTTCAGTAAGGGTTTTTTGCCATAACTTAACAGCCTCAGGGTCGCTGATAGGTGCAAATTTGTAATAAAGCAAGATCTTTTCCATCAACAAAAATTATAACATTTTTAACCCTTTAAATCCAGGGTGTATACTATATGTATGACAGTTCAATCTGACCCACGAGTCGATGAATATATTGCACAGTTCCCCGTGCAAGCTCAAGAACGCATGAAAGTGCTTCGACAAATCATTCACCGCACCTTCCCAACGGCTATCGAAGATATCAGCTACAGGATGCCTTCGTATCGGCTTAAACCAGGTAAACGTGCAGTTGTTTATTTCAGCGCTTTCGAAAAACATATTGGAATTTACGCGGTGCTTACACCAAACGATTCTAAATTATATAAAGAAATTGAACCGTACAACACAGGCAAAGGAACACTCCGTTTCGATAACAACAAGCCGCTTCCTGTTGTACTCATTGAACGAGTTCTTGCGAACCACTATATTCAGCTTATAAAGTAGTTTACATTCCCACAATTCTTCGCTAAACTACAAGAACTATGACCTACGGGTCCTCTACGCGCAAACGTTTGGACGGCCAAACCAATAGCGCTATCTTATATACAAAATTACTGGACCTAAAAGGAGGATTCATCGTGTCAACAAACGCCACAACCGTACGGCTCTATTGGCAACAAATAAAAAAATATAAAGTAAGCTTCTTTGTAATGTTTATTTTCATTCCTGCCTCGGCATTACTTATTGATACCGCGGTTCCCTACTTCCTATCGCAAGCAGTTGGTACACTCGCTTCAGGTGATTCAACATCACTTTGGCATTTCATTGCACTCGCTAGCATCGTAGCAGCAGCCGGGGTCGCGTTTAACCTCATTGGTTTTCAAAGCGCAATTTATCACGAAAGCCGCGTGCGTCAAGACTTAACAATAAATACAGCCGAACGACTGCTTCAAAAAGATCAGAACTTTTTCTCCAATCAAAAAATTGGTGCACTGACTGGTTATTTCATTGCTTTTATTACTTCACACGTAGATTTACAAGATTTAGTTATCATACGTACTATTTCATTTGTACTCAGCGTTGGTAGTGGTGTTGCAATTATATTCTTTCACTCACCCCTTCTGGGCGGTATTATTCTTGCACTTATTATTGGACTCTTAATTCAAATTCGCTTCTCAATGAAAGTCCGAATGCCCTACAGGCTTGAACGAAAACGACTAGTTGGCGAAGTCAACGGTGCGGCGGCTGATGCAATCACTAACTCGCTAACTGTTAAGACCTTTGCTAATGAAAAGGCCGAACAATCAACGCTTTCAAAGCTTACCGATAAGTACCGCGTCGTCTACAGAAAAGATTTCCGTATCATGTCTATCGAAGGTTCAACGAGAATCTTACTCATGACAGCTGTGCAAATTGTGGCAATTATCATTATCGCTTCATTGCTGACAAGTGGCGCCCTCGAACTCGGTGTTGCCATATTCACTATCGCCTACTTGCAACGTATCGCAAGTCAACTATTTACACTCGGTGATTTGATTAACGGGTACGACCGTATTTTCCTCGCTGCCGCACCGATGGCCGAAATACTCATTAAAGATAACGACATTAACGACGCGCCGCACGCTCGTTCACTTAAAGTAAGTAAGGGAGAAATCGATTTCAAGGATGTTGTGTATGCCTACTCTGACAGCCCAGAAATAAATGTGCTCGAGTCACTCTCGCTTCATATTCCAAAGGGCCAGAAAGTTGGTTTAGTGGGAACATCCGGTGCAGGCAAAACTACGCTTACCAAATTGCTCCTTAGGTTTGACGATGCTACAGATGGAACTATCGCTATCGACAACCAACCCATTCGCGATGTTACCCAAGAAAGTCTGCGTAAAAATATCGCCTATGTTCCGCAAGAGCCAACATTGTTTCACCGTAGCCTTCGCGAGAATATAGCCTACGGTCGACTCAACGCCAGCGACGAAGATATTCAAAAGGCGGCACGCCAAGCGAACGCTTTAAGCTTTATTGAAAAACTACCAGAAGGTCTCGACACGATTGTTGGCGAACGTGGCATTAAACTATCGGGCGGACAACGCCAACGTATTGCCATTGCTCGAGCTATTTTAAAAGATGCGCCAATATTAATACTCGACGAAGCAACGTCAGCCCTCGACTCTGAGTCTGAAAAGCTTATCCAAGAGGCTTTAGATAAATTAATGGAAGGTCGTACTAGTATCGTTATCGCTCACCGACTATCAACAATTGCCAAGCTTGATAGAATCATCGTTATGGAAAACGGAACCATTGCCGAAGACGGAACTCACCAACAATTGATAACAAAAAAAGGTACCTACGCCAAATTATGGGCACACCAATCTGGTGGCTTTATAGAAGAGTAGTTACTTAAAAACGTTTGCTTCAACTAATGTTTTGTAGTGCTGGGGTTTTTCGTTCAGTAAGTATGCGGCAATCTTTCCAAGAATAACTCCATCACTATTTAACCCGTGTTCCTGTGCAAAGTTTAAAATACGAACCTCAGCAGCATCCGCTTGTGCCTCTTCTTCAACCAGCAATTCAATCTCTGCTACGCTATGCGTAAAATGCGTGTCGTCGAATGAGGCGCTGTCGACATCAATAGTAAACCCATCTTTTGCATAGCTTATACGAAGCGTATGACAGGTAACGAATCCAGCGATACCTCGCCGTGCAAGCTCGGTGCTTAGTGAATCGTCGTACGTCATACCTAACTCAGTGGCAATCTCGGCTTCAACGGTAATTTCATGGAATCTATTCGTAATCTGGTGTGCACCTGAACCTGTACTTAACGGTGCTTTCAATTCAAACTCGTTGTCTCGTTCGCGCAACCATAGGTTATTGGCCGTTAGCGAAAACTGCGTATCATCAAAATACGTGTCAACAATTGTTTTCTCATATAAAAACTCAGCCCCATCAAGGAGCTGAGTTTTTTGAGTATCTGAGAGTAGGAATTTTTTCTCTACTTCAACCATTGGGTTAACTACTTGTTAGCGTCAACGTTAGATTGCTTAGGTTCAGCTTGAGCTTTTCCGCCAGGCATCTTCTCTTCTTCTTGTGTATCTTGAGGAGTGTCAGCACCGTTTTCAGCTTCAACATCGTCATCGAGTGTTGCGTCACCGGCAGCAGCATCGTTCGCAGCTTCAAGTGCAGCTGGTTCGTATACGTTTGCAATAACAAGGTCAAGATCTTGTTCAGCGTCTGCGTACTCAACACCTTCAGGAAGGGTAAGGTCGGCAACAGTAATTTTGTCTTCGTCAGTCGCAAGGTCTGCAATTGAGATTTCAATTGATTCAGGAAGTGCAGCTGGTTTAGCCTTCACTTCGAGGTGTTCAATTGCTTGAAGAACGATAAGACCAGCTTTTTCAGCAGCGCTTTCACCAATACCAACAAGTACGATTGGCACTTGAGTAGTAATGACGTCACTTTGCTTGATAGCGTGGAATGCTACGTGAAGAAGGCCGTGGTTTACAGCGTCAACTTCAACGTCTTTAATGATTGCAAGTTTTTTCTTGCCATCAATAGTAATGTGCACTGGTGTGTGCTTTCCAGCTTCGCGAACAACTTTCATTGTTTCTACAAGCATAGATTGTGTTGATACAGGTTCATCTTGGCCGCCGTAAACGACACTTGGAACAATACCGTCTTGGCGAAGTTTTGCAACCTTCTTACCAGTGGCTGTACGTGTATCTAGATTTAATGTAATTTCGTGCATGTGTCTCCCCTTTAAACTGTTGTAATAGACTGTCATCAATTATAGCATAAATCTGGTTTTTTGACGAATAGAGTTAAAGGGCTAGCCATGATATAATTCTTGTAATGATACCAGGCGTTGATCTTATCGAATTTATTAAGTGGGCAAGCATTATTGGCGTGGCGCTTGTTGTGTTTGCTGAATCTGGGTTGCTTATTGGCTTTTTCCTCCCAGGTGATAGCCTACTCTTTACTACCGGGTTCCTTATTAGCGCCGGTTTCCTTAATATCAACATCCACTTAGCTGTATTGATTGTATTTATCGCTGCAGTTGTTGGTGACAGCGTTGGGTATACCTTCGGTCGCAAACTCGGCCCTCGACTATTTCGAAAAAAGGACGCTCGCTTCTTTAAGCAAGATTACATTAAGCAAGCGCAAACTTTTTATGAAAAGCACGGTGGTAAAACAATTATCATCGCTCGCTTTATCCCTATCGTACGTACCTTCGCACCAATCGTTGCAGGTGCAAGCAACATGGAGTACCGTCGCTTCCTTTCATTCAACGTTATTGGTGCGCTTCTTTGGGCAGCTGGTGTAACATACGCAGGTTTCCTACTCGGTGGCGTGTTTGAACACCTCGGTATTGAAATCGATACAGTCCTTCTACCAATCATCGCTCTTATCATCCTTGCTTCTGTTCTTCCTCCAGCTATTCACATTTTGAAAGTCAAAAAGAATCGTGATGCAATTTGGGACGGCACTAAGCGACAGTTCAAATCTATTTTTGGCCTAGATAAATAACCAGCCAGCACAGCTTGCTAAATACCGCTTATGCGACCATACTAACTGATAGTATGGGGCATCACGCAAACAAACACCTAGGCTCGACCTTACACGATAACGGCGTAGACTTTGCCGTTTGGGCTCCTTTTGCAGAATCTGTAAGCCTTTTATTAACAGTAGAATTTGACCACAAAGCTATTCCAATGATGAGCGACGGTAACGGCTATTGGATAGTTGGCGATGTCGACGCGCAAGCCGGGCAATCATACCTATACGAAATCACCACGCCTTCTGGCGAAAAGTTACAACGTAACGACCCGTACGCACGGCAACTTACCGACTCCGATAACGGAGCGTCAATTATTGTTACCCGCGATTTTGATTGGGAAGGTGCAGAGAAATACGCAGCAACCGAACACAATAAAGCCATTATCTATGAACTGCACATTGGTACATTCAATCGTCCCGACGCATCGACTGCAGGAACCTTCTACACTGCAATTGAAAAACTAGATTACCTCGTTGGACTTGGTATTAACTATATTGAATTGATGCCAGTAACCAGCATGGCGCAGAGTCACGGCTGGGGATACGCGCCTAACTATATATTCTCCGTAGAGCATGCCTATGGCGGACGCCGTGGTTTACTTGATTTCGTAAAGGCCTGCCACGAAAAAGGCATTGGCGTTATTTTAGATGTTGTATATAACCACTTCTTCAATGAAACCGATTTATGGCAATACGACGGCTGGAGTGAAAACGACTTAGGTGGCATTTACTTTTATAACGACAAAGAACGAGGCATGACCCCATGGGGTGGTCGCCCTGATTACGGTCGCGCCGAAGTACGTCAGTTTATATTAGATAACGTTGCTATGTGGCTGACTGAATTTAAAATCGATGGCCTTCGCGTTGATTCAACTATTTACATGCGCAATTCAGATGGCAACAATGACAAGCCCGAACTCGACATACCTGATGCCTGGAGTTTGCTTGGTGAAATTAACGAACTCGCACATAAAATTAACCCGAATGCTTTAATGATTGCTGAAGATAATTCCAGCAATTCAGGTATTGTTCAACCAATCTCTAAAGGCGGCATGGGCTTTAACGCGCAATGGGAAATTGGCTTCCCTCACGTCATTCGCGACAGCCTAGCAATTACAAACAACCCAGACCAACCCCGCTTGAACGGCATTGAATATGAACTAGAGCACAGCTACAATGGCGATGCCTTTGACAAAGTTATATTTAGTGATTCGCATGACACAGCAGCGAATGGCTCTGTACGTCTTAACGAAGCAGTCACACCAGGCAACGCTGGTAGTATGTTTGCCCGGCAGCGAACACTGTTAGCAAGTGCAGCTACACTCACCGCTCCAGGCATTCCTATGCTGCTTCAAGGGCAAGAATTTATGCAAGAAGGCTCATTCAATGATTGGCAAATGTTAGATTGGGATAAAACTGAACAATTCGCCGGTATCGTACTTGCCCATCAGCATTTAATTGACCTACGTTTGAATAAATACGATAACACTCGTGGTTTAACTGGCCAGCATACCAACCTATTCCACCGTGACGATGAGAATAATGTTATCGCCTTTCATCGCTGGGATAAAGGCGGTCCACTCGACGATACGCTGATTATTATCAACTTCGACAAACATCGCCTTAAAAACTATGAATGTACTTTGCCCCTAGAAGGCGAATGGCGCGTACGTTTCAACAGTAGCTGGAATGGCTATAGCAGTGATTTCTACGACACTCCTACTGAAATAGTTGTCGCGGATGATGCGAAAAAAGCACTTATTGATATGTCCGAATTTAGCGTCATCATTCTATCGAAAGACGACAACTAATCGCGCAATAGATCATCAACGGTTTTTAGAACAAGTTCATAATCATAATTATCATCGAGCTCAACATCAGCCTTCACTTCTCTTTTGCATGATTCAAATTGTGACGCAAACTCATCAAAATGCAGACTAATTTTTCCATCTCTTTGAAGCTGGCGTTGTTTAATAACTTCATGCGGAGTATTTAACCGAATAATGATAGACCGGCTAATACCAAATTCTTTTTTATCGTTAAAAAACACATCCCAAGAACGATCAATGCTCGCATCAAGAATAATCCGCTTGTTCGCGTCGTTATTTAAAATAGTAGTGATAACAATACGGCTAATAGGAATCATCGAGTATCTTTTTGGATCATCGCCCTCTGATTCGATAATTTTTCGAAGACTATCGTGATGAACATATTGCGCATTGAGGTCATGTTCGAGCTTACGAGCAAGTGTCGTCTTACCACTTCCAGGAATACCGCTAAAAGTAATGAGCGCCTTTGACTGCGGAATGTCACGGTTGCTCAGTTGTTCAATATATACATTTGCAATACGAAGATTAAAATCATCCGTGTTAAACATAGGCTACAAAAGTTCTTTTAGATATTTACCGGTAAACGATTTAGCGACTTTCGTAATAGATTCAGGCGTACCTTCGGCAACTACTACACCGCCACCTTGTCCACCTTCTGGCCCCATATCGATAACGTGGTCGGCGCTCTTTACGACATCAAGGTTGTGTTCAATAATCACCATGCTGTTTCCGCCTTCAATGAGTTTGTGAAGGATACCGAGCAAACGCTTCACGTCAGCACTGTGCAAACCAGTTGTTGGTTCGTCAAGAATGTAGAGTGTCTTACCAGTTGAACGGCGTGATAACTCTGATGCTAATTTAATACGTTGCGCTTCACCGCCGCTAAATGTAGTTGCTGGTTGACCCAAACGAATGTAACCAAGGCCTACTTCAACAAGCGTCGTAAGCTTACGAGAAATGCCTGGAATGTTTTCGAAGAACTTCGCACCTTGTTCAACAGTCATGTCGAGTACATCGCTAATTGTAGCGTCTTTGAATTTAATTTCTAAGGCTTCACGGTTGTAGCGCTTTCCCTTACATACGTCACAAGTAACATATACATCCGGCAAGAAGTGCATTTCAATTTTAATAACGCCATCACCCTGACAGTTTTCACAGCGTCCGCCCTTAACGTTGAAACTGAAACGACCTGCTTTGTACCCACGAATGTTCGCTTCAGGAGTTCCTGCAAATAGTTCACGAATTGGTGTAAATACACCGGTGTATGTTGCCGGGTTTGAACGTGGTGTTCGGCCGATTGCGGATTGGTCGATAACAATAACTTTATCAAGTTGATCGATACCTTCAATGTTATCGTGTGCACCAGGAATAGAGTGCGCACGGTGCAAACGCGCAGACAGTTCTTTCGCAAGAATGTCATTAATAAGCGTAGATTTTCCACTACCACTCACACCACTCACAACGGTCATTAAACCAAGTGGCAATGTAACATCAATATTCTTTAGGTTGTTTTCGCGGGCGCCACGAATAACCAGTGCTCGACCCTTTTCGGCTTTGCGGCGCTTTTTCGGCACGTCAATTTTTTCTGTACCTGCTAAGTAGCGGCCAGTAACACTATCTGGGTTCAAAGCAACTTCAGCAGGAGTACCAGCAGCGACGACTTCTCCACCAGCAACACCAGCACCAGGGCCGATATCAAGCAGGTAATCAGCTTGGCGAATAGTATCTTCGTCGTGCTCGACAACAAGTACTGTATTACCTAAGTCGCGAAGGTGTTTGAGTGTCGCAATCAAACGGTCGTTGTCACGTTGGTGAAGACCGATTGACGGTTCATCGAGTACGTACAATACGCCTTCAAGCCCAGAACCAATTTGGGTTGCTAAACGAATACGCTGCGCTTCACCACCAGATAATGTGTTGGCTGCACGAGAAAGTTCAAGGTAGCTTAAACCAACATCGTTCATGAAACCTAAACGAGATTGAATTTCTTTAAGAATTTGGGTCGCAATAAATGCTTCTTGCTCATCGAGTTTCAAAGTATTTGCGAACAAGTCCAGCGCGTCTTCAACACCAAGTGTACAAATATCCATAATATTAAGGCCATGAATAGTAACTGCCAAAACAACTGGCTTCAAACGCGCACCGTGACATGCAGTACATTCGCGGTTACGCATAAAACGTTCGATGTCTTTTTTCATGAAATCACTATCGGTTTCTTTGTAACGACGTTCAAGGTTAGGGATAACGCCTTCGTAGGTTGAATCATATGCACGGCCATCACCAAGTGAAATGCGGTACTTCTCGTCGCCCGTTCCATATAAGATTTTCTGAAGCGCTTCAGCAGATAATTCTTTCACAGGAACTTTCAAACTAAACTCGTGTGATTCAGCTACAGCTTGTAGACGTTTCATGTACCACGCATCGCTATTTACACGGTTATACGGACGAATAGCACCTTCCGCAACGGAAAGGCTTGGGTTGAATACAAGTTCTGGGTCAACTTCAAGGCGGCTCCCTAAACCGGTACATACAGGACATGCACCTTGTGGCGCGTTAAAGCTAAATAGGCGCGGTTCAAGTTCGGGAATTTCTTCATTAGGGTGGTCAACACAAGCATATCGTTGGCTATAAATTTGAGATTCTTCGGCATCAACATCTAAGATTTCAATAATACCACCAGAAACGTCGAGGCCTTGCTCAACTGATTGCGTCACACGACCGCGAACATCTTCAGACATCGCAATGCGGTCAACAACAATTTCAATATTGTGTTTGTACTTCTTATCGAGCGTAGGGTATTCATCGAGTGAGTACACAACACCATCAACACGCGCACGCGCAAAACCTAGACGTCGGTATTGTTCAGGAACATGAGCGAACTCACCTTTTTTGTCTTTCGCAATTGGCGCAAGAATCATTAAGCGAGCACCTTCTTCGCGTTTCATAATTTCATCAATAATATCTTGCGGAGTACGGCGACTTACTGGCTTACCACAAATTGGACAGTGCGGAATACCGATGCGGGCATAAAGCAAACGAAGGTAATCGTAAATTTCGGTTACCGTTGCAACGGTCGAACGAGGGTTTCGACTGGTAGATTTTTGGTCGATACTAATTGCTGGGCTTAAACCAGTAATTTGGTCGACATCGGGCTTTTCCATAAGGCCCAAGAATTGGCGAGCGTAGCTTGAAAGGCTTTCAACATAACGGCGCTGACCTTCTGCATAAATGGTGTCAAAAGCGAGGCTAGATTTTCCACTACCACTCAAACCCGTAATAACAACGAGTTTGTCGCGCGGAATCTCCACACTAATATTCTTCAGGTTGTGCTCTCGCGCACCTGTAACACGTATAACCTCTGACATAACCGTCTAATTATACGCTTTTTCTCAGCTTTTTTCTAGTATGCAACCATTACGCCCATGCTTGCATTAGCCGTAACAGAGGTGCTATATTCTTTAGAACTTACTAGCCCAAACGAATTGAAACGAAGACATTCCATGAAAAAAACTATCGCAATTATTATCACCATTTTTTCACTACTACTCATTTTAGATAGCTTCAATTTTGGTCACGCTCTTATGATGTTTTACTTAGCAGGCGTTATTCCTGGTACGAATGTTATTCTGGATGGCGCCCAAATGCTTGAGCTCTTTGCCATCATCGCCGGCTTTATTGTTGCCCGCGTCGTCAACTACATCGTTCTGTCTTTTATTCCAAATATCGTTTCTGTTTCACGCGTTCAAGCGTAATAATTAATCTTCGTCGATTGGGACAATACTCTCAGCCCAAAGCTGTAATTCTTGTAAAACAAATTGTTTCGACTCGTCTTCGGTTTTCGTCGCTAATTCGTTAAGGCGCTTCACAAATGCTGGTAACGCAGCTTTGATATGCTGGCTTCTCCAAGCTTCCCAAGCTACCGCTTCGTCCTCGGCTAGACTCTTTGGATAATTACGAGCTTTGTAATGCAGCAGTAAACCACTTAACCGTTCATCAACAAAGTCAGGATGTAAATCTGCTAATTGTTGCGGGTTACTGTTTCGTACTTTTTCAATGCGTAAATTATCGGTATCAGAAACAAAGCCGTCGTATAGCTGCGCTTCAGGGTCGGTTGCTTTTTTATATTCAGGCTTATTTTCAAAGAGTGAACGGATGTTTTCAGCAAAGCCAGGTGCGGATAGTAGAATTGATTTGTGTTTCGCAACCGTTGCTTCATCGAGACCAATTCGCTTCCACCCATCTTGTTGTTCAAGTACCCCAAGCGGAGCCACTGCTGGCGCACGGTTATACTGCATTTCTTTCACAGGGAGTGCGACGTAGCCTTCTTTTTTACGCTCGTCCCAGTTTGCATAAAATTTCTTTTGCAAATCGCCTGAAGACATTTCAAGGAATGGCGTCGGGTCATGACGTAGGTCGTATACAACGACGTTTCCGTTTCGGCCCGAGGTAAGCGGGAATGCTACAGTTGCTTTTTCAAACTGTGCGTCATATTGACCACTAACATATACAAACGGTTGTTTATTTTCGAGGTTTACAAGGTTCTTGACTAGTTTTTTGTCTTTGTAGTTAAAAAGGTGGTCATATAACTTAGGTTGCTTTGTTTTGATAAGTTTCGTTACGGCAATTAATGCTTCGACATCACTGAGTGCATCGTGAGCCTTTAAATGGTCAATCCCATTTTCTTTTGAAAGTAACTCAAGGCGGTTACTTGCTTTACCGTCAACAATTGGCCATACGATGCCCTCAGGGCGCAGTGCGCGCGTCATACGAACTACATCAAGCAAATCCCAGCGTGAACGCGCGTCGCGCCAGAACCAGGCGTAAGGGTCGTAAAAGTTTCGCCAAAATAGTGCACGGATAAATTCATCGTCGAAGCGGATACTGTTAAACCCAGTAGTGATTGTACCTTCAACAAATATCTCTTCCATAAGAAGTTTTGCAAACTCAGCTTCTGTATAGCCATCCATTTGTGTTTCTTGCGGCGTAATACCCGTTACCATTAAAGCGTCGGGGCTTGGCAGAGTGTCGTCGTTCAGTTTTACAAGGATATTATACGGTTCACCAATTGGGTTAAAATCGAGGTCAGTACGGATACCTGCAAACTGCATAATGCGATCTTCGCGGGGGTTGAGGCCAGAGGTTTCGAGGTCGTAGAAGAAAAAAGTTTGGTTCATATACCTATTATAGGTGATTAATGTGTAATCATTATGAAACGCAAATAAAAAACGCCCAAACGGGCGAATAAGGTTTTGTTTAGAACAAGCTGGAAGGATGAATATCGCGTCGGGGCGAGAGGATTGAAACACTAGGTGTTCCAGCCCCCCTCGCCCCGGTCTAGCATTTACATGAAATTACTAAAGTGGACGTACAGGTGAAGTCGATTACGAAATCCATGAATCAGTTCTTGGCGAATCACACGTCTGTTTTCCTTTGCGAAGAGTTGTATAAACATCTCAACCGTAGAATGCGCGTTAAGGATTCTTGCCTTACTGTGGATTTGAAACCTATCTGACATTTTGCGTTGTCAGACGATCCGCCTCTCTCACCTAAGAGAGGCTACATATGCTTTTTAAACACTTTTTCCTCTCGACGCATGAGAATGCTTTTCGACTCGACTTTGGCAATTTGAACTCTTCGAATTAACCTAAGTTAATTCATTTATGTCATCGCGCTGTTCGTTTCACTTTTTCAGCGCTCAGTTAGACTGACGTCCGTACATTACTTCCTCTTCTCGAAGGGGTCTCAGACAGGTTTATTATCTCAGACTTCCGTGTTGGGGTTATAGCGCCCGGAACCGCGCTTAGAGCGACTCGCGACGATGCAAGTTGAACAGAGTTATCTGCACTTCTTTCCTTCCAGCTTGTTCAGGGACATCACGGGATGAAAGGGGCCTGCGTATTATCAGCTGGCGACTAGGTCGCGACCGGCTCTCATGTGATTAAAATGAATTATAGCACTTAGTTGACTAAATGTCAATAGTTTTAGCTCGTATATACGTCGTCGGCTTGTTCTACAAGGGTAAAATCGTTCATTGCGATACGAATAATAGATGCGCCATCAGCACCAGCGCGGTGTAATGCGTGGGTAATTCCCATGCGTTTCATAATGTCGCGGAGGCGGTTAAGACCTTCGTGTGATTCAAAGTCAGTACGGCGAGAGAACTTCTCAATCTTACTACCGCGTACTTCAAAGATAATGCCGCCGTCTTCGCCGTCGCGCTTCTTAATTTTCCAAGCTAAGGCTTCTTGGTCTTTATTAAGAGTAATGATAGACAAGCCTTCGTTGACGTCTTTGTTTTCCTCTTTTTCAGCAATACGAACCGCTTCTACCTTACGGCGAAGTTCACGAAGCACTTCTTTAAGGCCTATGTGAGCTGGTGATGAAATAGCAAACATAGGTGTATCTCCTGCTACCTTAGCAAGTTCGTCCATCTGCATTTGAATAATTTCAGCGTCAAGGCCTTCGATTTTCGTCAGGACAATCACTTCAGGGCGGTTTATAAGGTTCTCGCTGTATGCTTCAAGTTCTTTACGGATAATTTGGTAGGCTTTCGCTACATCGTTATCGTAGGCATCGATAAGGTGCATAATAACCGCTGTGCGTTCGATGTGACGTAAGAAATCATCACCAAGGCCTTTACCTTCACTAGCACCCTCGATAAGGCCAGGGATGTCAGCAATAAGAATGCTGCCATCGTCGATGTCAGCAACACCAAGGTTAGGACGAAGGGTCGTAAAAGCATAGTCGGCAATTTCAGGAGTCGCGTTTGTAACGACGCTTAAGAAGGTTGATTTACCTGCATTAGGGAAGCCAACAAGTCCAACGTCTGCAAGAAGCTTGAGTTCTAGTTCAGCTTCAAAAGTATCACCAAGTTCACCTTTTTCAGCAATACGAGGCGCTTGACGAACAGATGACTGGAAGTGGGCATTTCCAAAGCCGCCATCACCACCTTTAGCGATAACAACTTCTTGGCCATCCTCAGTAAGGTCAGCGATAATTTCACCATTACGGCGAACAATCGTACCCATAGGTACCTTAACGTACTTAGTTGCACCCATTTTACCGTGGCGGTCGCGCTTAGTACCGGCTTTGCCAGGTTCGCCCTTAAGTTCGGGTTTAAATCGGAAATCAAGAAGTGTGTTAACGTTTTCACTCGCGACAAAGATAACATCGCCACCCTTACCGCCGTCGCCGCCGTCTGGGCCACCCATATCAATATAAATTTCATGCCGAAAACTAACGGCTCCGTCGCCGCCGCGTCCTGCTTGTACAAATACTTTGGCGGTGTCAACGAACATAGTAAGCTAACTATAACACAATTCCCCCTGTTTTAACAGAGGGAATTGAATTTGTGCGGATTAGTTTACATCCTAGTGAATGTAGTAGTACTGTCCAACCTGTCCAGCAGGAAGGTTACGGCCAGATACAATGTTGAAACCACCACCAGATACACGAGCGTTCATTTCGCTGAGGCGAAGGTCACCGTTAGGAAGAACTTCTTCGACGATTGCTACGTGGCCTGAGTCTTGGATAACGGCACCAGCAGAAGGTGTACGGTTTACAGTGAACCCAGCGCTTCGTGCGTTTGTTGCCCATGAACCTGCATTACCCCATCGTTGACCGATTGGCTTGCCGAGTTCGGCACGGCGGTCAAAGGCGTAGGCTGTACAGTTACCGAAGGCATACGCACCTTGGTTTGGAGTACCACGTTTGATAAACCATGTACTACCGTTTGAGAAGCCTGAACTGTAACCAGTAATGTATGTACCGCCGGTTGTGTATGCTGCAGCACGTGGTGCAACGTAACCAGGGCGTTCAGTTGTTGGAAGTTGCGCGCCAGGAATGACAATCTTTAGACCAGCAGTTAAACCGCTAATTTCAAGGTCGTTGTAAGTGGTAATGAGTGAGCCATCGGCTTTGTACTTTTCTGCAAGTGATTGTACGGTGTCGCCAGACTTAACGGTGTAAACAATACCATCACGTGGCAAGATGTCGATTGTTGAGCCAGCAGCAAGTGTATTTGCCGTTAGGTTATTCGCCCATTTAACGGTTTCAACTGAAATACCAAACTTAGCAGCAACAGAATCAACAGTATCGCCAGGGGCAACAGCATATTGAGTAATGTTACGACTTGCAGTTGAAAGCTGTACAATAGTTGGTTTGCTAATTGAACTTGTAACATCGCTCGCAGCGTATTGTGTTTGAACACGTGTAGATACAGCGCGTTCTGCAACGTTTGGTGCAATTGCTAAGTTAGAGGCTGCTGCAACAGATGCCGCAATGTCGTTAGCGACAACGTCGTTAACAGCAGGGCGGTCACTAGTGTTAGTAGCGCTATTCGCTACAGGCGCAGCAGAAGCAGCCGTTGCATCCATTTCTGGTGCACGGTAGCCGATTGCGATAACCGCCACTAAGAGGGCGAATACGCTGGTATAAATAGCGACAGTTGATGACTTGACACGACCTTTAGGGGATCGTTTCGCTGGTTGTAAGGCAGGTATAGCCAAAGGCTGCGCTGCGATTGTCCCACCACGGGTAGCTGAATTGCTACCGCTCGTAAAATCATTACGAATTATCGTTCTCCTGCCGCTCGGATTTCTCTCGAGGGCTTCTACCGTACTCTGTCTTGCTTCTTATTTTACAAAGAAAAGGATGCGTGTCGACCAGTGTTAATTAATATCATTATGATGTTCTTGCTTCCGTACGACATTTCAGATAGGCCCATTTGCTTCTCGTTCTCCACTCGCAGGTGCTACTGGCCAATTTAGTCCGAGGTATCACTAGTAGATTGAGTTCACAAAATGTGCTTATTTAAGTATACCAACTATAGCTTTTTTAGTCAATTTATTTTATAACTATACTAATTTGTCAAGTCGGTGGGTAATAGGGGTCAGAGTATCTGACATTTCGCCTTACAGTGGTTAGCAATATTCGCTTCATGTTCATCTAATGTCCGTGCAAAATACGTTACATCATCGTCACCACTAAGGAAATATACATAGTTACCTTCTGCAGGTTTTGCGACAGCCCGTAGCGCAGTAAGCCCAGGAACGGCAATTGGCCCTGGAGGGAGTCCTGCATAACGACGAGTGTTATACGGCGAGTTATAGTTTGGATCGCGCGGTCCACCCTCTTTATCGGCAATGTACTGGTACGTTACGTCTGAACCAAGTGGCATGTTGTCTGATAAACGAGTAAAGAACACTTGGGCAATTTGCGCTTTATCGTCTCCACCTGATTCACGTTGGATAATTGAAGCAAGCGTAATCCCTTGGTAAAGCGTTAAACCTTGTTCTTTGAATGCATCGACTAAATTATCCTGTACAACGTATTTATAAAATTCATCAAATGTTCGCGTTAAAATGTTTTCAACTGTTACGCCACTATTAAATTGGTACGTTTCACCAAATACGTAGCCTTCCAAATCAGCACCAGCTGGTTTATCTTTTAACAGTTCATGGTCATAAGTCTTATTAAGCGCTTCGGTAATTTCGACTTGGCTGTACCCTGCCTTCAACAGTACAGATGTTACATCAATTCTGTTCTCAAGCTTGGTTTTATTATCAACGAGCGTTGCACCAGGGTAGAAGGTAATCGTGAAGGTATCAACACTCCCCTTTACGAGATGGTCAACAATTTCCGGAGTTGTTTCAGACGGAGATAGTCGATAAGAACCCGCTTGTAGGCTATTTTGAGAGCCATCTAGGCGTGTGTACCATAAGAATGCCTGTTCGTCCCTAATAACTCCCTTGTCTTTTAGAAGCGTCGCTATGGCTTTTGGCGTTGTCGCAGGTGCAATGTCAATTTTAACCTTAGAATCGTTGCTTGCGTCAGCCGGTGATAGTTGCACTTGGTAATACACCCAAAGTACTGAGGCAATAATAATACCAAACGCAAGAATGCTGGCAATAATAATGAGCCATTTCTTTCGCTTTCGAACCTTCTTTACTGCTACTTCAACGTTTTCAATTGGCAACGAAGTTGGAGCTTCGGCAATCGGTGGCAGGGGCGGTTGCTGTGCAGGAGGTGTTGGGCGTTGCGGTTGAGGCGGCAATGACGGACGTTGTTGCTGCATAGGTCGTTGTGGAACAGGCCTCTGTTGAATGGGCTGGCCTGGAACCTGCGGTTGAACAGGGCGTCGTATAGGTTTAATATCCATAATTTACCTCGAGATAATCTTGCAGAATAATACTGGCCGCATTCGCATCAATATCACCTTTTGTATATGGTTTCTTTTGAGCAACAAGTCGCTGTTCAGCTATAACACTGGTAAGAGATTCGTCTTGAAATGCGAGCTTGGCACCCATATCTTCAAGTTGTTTTGCGAACTTTTCAACGTAATCCGTTTGAGCCGTTGCTTCGCCTTGTTGATTGCGTGGATAACCGACAACTATAGTATCGGCTCCTTGCTGAATAACAAGGTCGGCAATTTTAGTAAGTTCGGTACCGTCAACTTCGATAGTCGTAAACGGCACAGCAATACGCACAGAATCATCAGCAACTGCGACACCTATGCGCTTTTCACCCACATCCAAACTAATCAGTGTACGGCTACTCATCCTGCACTTTGAATTGAATACTTATCTTATCGGTATTATTCGGAACTGTTCGTACCCAGAAGTATGAGAACTGTACGTCAACACTCTTAATGCCATCAATGAGTTCGAGGCTTTGTTGCACTTCACCGTAGCGCTTGCCCTTCACTTGGTCTTTAATTGCAGCTTCGTCGATGATTGGACCAACGCTACCAGATGCATTCACAGAAGCGAGAAGTGTTTCACCATCCTTACGGAAGTTACTGATTGTCGCGCCATCAACACCTGTGTTGTAGACTTTTTGGGCGTTTTTATTATCAAGGTTAGATTCGAGACTCTTGCGAAGATACGTATCAAGGTCAGTTTTAGAAACAGCTTGGATTGAGTAGTTAGTTGGAATAGTAAGCTTCGCTTTACCATCAGCAGCTTCAGCACCAGAGGCAGGGGTTGATACGGCAGCGCCGCGTGCAACTACAAAGCTACTATCGATAACAATTTCACCATTTACGAACTTCTTTTTTAGTTCTGCTTTTTGCGCATCGGTTGCGGTACCAACAAGTTGACCTTGGGCGCGTTCGATATCGTCAGCAGAAACAACCTTGCTTACCTTAGTTGTACCACCAGCACTAGCGCCGACAAAGTTTGCAGACACATTCGCTGGTGCACCTGTCAATGCGCCCGTTGCGCCGTTGTATTTGTCGCCGTTTGCCGCAGCCGTCACGGTAGTGTTACCACTTGAGCTAGTGCCACCCTGGTATGAGAGTGTGACAGCTTCGTTTGTAACGAACACAAGTCCAGTGCTTGATGTAAGCCGCGTACCTGCAGGAATCGTGCCAAGCCCAGCAAGTGAACTAGTAGAAAACCGAACAGTTCCCTTTGCAGTTTCACCTACATCTTTTTGTCCAGTCGCCTCAAATTCAACAACCTCATCCTTCTGCACTTGTTGAGAAGTAGAGCTTACAATCCCCTTCGCAAAATCAGTTGCAGTCGCGCCACCTAAGGTAATAGACGAACTAATTGGCGCAGGTGAAGTGCTCGCAGTAATAATGACTGTTGCAGCTGGTGCGAATGCGAACATCCAAACCAATAGTGCAATAAGTGCAACGCCACCAGAGATACCTATAATTAATTTCTTTCGGAAACTGTCGAAATTTGGAATTTTTGGTTTCTTTGCGCCCTTTGCAGATTTTGCCATAGCTGACTTAGCGACAGTAGATGCCGCAACTGGGCCAGAAATGGTTTCGCCATCGATATCAAGGTCAGTAGCATCGATTTCGTCGCTTCGCATAGTACTCACAATTGCAGTGCCGTCTTTTACCTTCACCGTTTTCGCGTGGTCACCAACTGGTAGTTGTGAGCCATCAATAATGTCATCACCGTCATCAACAACTAATGCAGCGACTTCGGCTATTTCTGGTTTTGTTTGAAGGTTTTTCGCAACAGGAATTTTTGCACTTGCAGCAAGTGCCACAAGAGCTTGGTTATTTGTAATGAGAACTAATGTTTTCTTCTCGTTACGCGCCATGCGGTCAATTAAACGCAAATTAACGGCACTCTGGAGTGACCCAGCCCGTTTAGGTGGTACTAAGGCGACGATTTTCTCTTTAGCTAATTTTATCTTGCCGATAATAGCCGTGACATCGTCGTCAACATCAATGTAAATTACGTCTTTATTCATACTAAATTTTTAAGAGCCGATTAAATTTTTCCTTTATAGAATCGCCCTCTCCACTCCCTAATAGTGTATCATAGCCAACCCTTAGAAGTCCCATTGCGGTTATGAATGTATGGTCGTTTACATCACCTGTAGTGTCTGCAACGCCGATAACTTCTGAAGGGTTAATGTGGTGCACAGTTGGTTTTTTAGTAAATGGAAGGTCTTTGTGCCAGTCGCTGCCGTTCAATGCAGTTACTAACGCTTCGAGGCTAGAGCCACCACCACATAAAAGAATACGGTTCGGTAAGTGGTCAACTGAATCAAACTCACTTAGTGCAAGTTCAACACCGGCAATCCACACTTCGAGTGTTTTATCGATCGCTTCACTTACTTCTTTTTTAACAGAAGCTTTGATTTGTTCATGGCCAATGTTGACCTTTAGCTTTTCAGCATCTTTATATGCCAAGTTCATATCGCCAGCAATTGTTTGAGTGAAACTTCGTCCACCAATACCAAACATCTTCGTACCTTCCACGCCACCATCGTTAACAACAGCGATGTCAGTTGTACCACCACCAACGTCGGCAAGGATAGCAGTAAAGTTACTGTTCGCATCATTTCCGAGCACGCTTCGACTTACTGCAAATGGTTCAGCAGCAACGGCGAGTAGTTCAAGAGAAAGCTCGTCAGCAACCCGTTCAAGGGCACCAATGTGCACCATAGGGGCAAAGGCAGTGTAAATTTGCACAGCGACGTCGCGGCCCTGGAAGCCAATAGGGTTACTTACTTTGTAACCATCAATATGGATACCAACAAGGGCACTGTTTACTAATTTCACCTCAACTTCTTCGTTACCGGTTTCAAGGGCGATTTGTTTTTGGGCTTTAATTTGGGCACGCTCTTGGACCTTTTCGATAATAAATTCCATTTCAGAGTCGTCAAGAGGACGGTCTGGTTGTGGACGACGATAACGGATAGTGTCGGTCACACCTTTCACAAGCTCACCAGCGATACCAATAATGACACGCTTCGCTTGGAGTCCAGCTTGGTCTTCAGCATCGGCAAGCGCTTCTTCGCAGTTACGTACCACGCCGGCAATATCAGCAATTGCACCAGAATGCATATCGCTCACCTCTTGGCGAGAACGGCCTACACCGACAATCTTAAGTTCGTCGCCTTCAATTTTTGCAATCAGCGCTTTAACAAATTCTGTACCAATATCCAGCGCAAGGATATAGTCGTCATTTGATGGCTTTCGTTTTGTTCTGAATTTTTCTAATACCATATTATTGTCCATTATATCATTCGAATGGGTAAACAGGTCGTGCTTATACCTAAATTGCTACAATACTTGAATTTTTATCACGTTTATGCTATAATATATAGATGACTAAACATTTTCGTGAGCTTTCCGAAACACCTCTAGTTCCAGTCGAAACCGAATATCTGGTAACCGACATGGAAGCAATGGTAAATGAGCGCGTTGATGAGTATCTTGATGGATACCCTTTCCAAGTGAGCGTGGCTGATTTTCACCCTGCTCTAAATGATGGCAAACTACCCTCTGGTATTCGACGCATAGATAATTCTTATGTATCAAAGGTTGCGCCAGGTGTTCGTGAATTCGCCGGCATGGATATTCTTATGCAATTCCCTATTGTGTCAGAGGCAGAAAATCCACTTAATATAACTTTGAAATGGACAGACGGTCTCCAGTGTCGGATCGCTATCGTAGACAAGCTTCCTATTATTCTTGTTGAGCGCGGTGATGAAATTATCCATAGTGGCATATTGGATCAGTCCGAGATGACGAGTTACCTGAATTCAAGCGGACTTCCTGAAAGCATGTGGGGGTCTAACATTAAGGACCTTATCGAGGACACACACCATAGTCGTGATGTAAAACTAAGGCACGCATCTACCTCGCCTGTCGACCATCACACAAGTATGGAAATTGTTCACGATGTTCGAAGCATGATTAATGACGCCGGAGAACGAGAACTTGTTCAGGAACTATGTTTAAATGTCGACCATCTCAGCAAAGCAACCGGCGGCAAAGGTAACGAAATATACCTGCCCTCCACAGCTACTTTTAGAAATATGCTTCGTTTTGAACGTGGCGAATTAAGTAATGCCTGGGAATACCGTGGTGCATACGAAGGCAAATTAGAGGCTGGCGAATTTATTGACGAAGTGGTTCAAGTAGACCCTAAACTTGGCCTACCCAAAAGTAAAGTTATCAATAAAGCACTCAACGTACTCAGCAAACGCCCGTACTAAACAAGAATTGCTTTTACGCGGCGAATACCAGCGCTTGATGCTTCTTCTTTTGTAATCTTGAACACTTTCCCGTCTTCAGCCAGTTGGCCAGTGTGGTCAACGTGAGGGCCTCCACAAATTTCAAAGCTCACACGCTTTTCGTCTTCACCCATTTGGTACACTTTTACAGTTTCACCGTACTTATCGCCAAAGGCACCGATAGCGCCCATTTCAAATGCTTCCGCAGTTGGGTATTCAGTATATGAAACAGGAACGTCCCATGAAATCCATTCGTTTACTAACTTCTCTACTTCATCGAGTTGTTCGCGAGTAACCTTTTCGTCGTTGTTGAAGTCAAAGCGAAGGCGCTCTTCAGTAATGTTACTACCGTGCTGCGTAACGTGGTCGCCGACAACTTTTTTAAGCGCTGCGTACATTAAGTGAGTCGCTGTGTGATATTTCATATGTTGCAATGTTTGACCACCAAGTCCACCCTTGAAGGTTCCCTTAGCGGCAGTTTGTGAACGAGCGCGTTGCTCGGCCATCTTGTCATCAAATTCGGCACGCCAGTTTTCTGACAATGTAATTTCCTGCTTGTAGGCTTCTTCGGTTGAAAGTTCTACAGGGAAACCGAATGTATCATATAGCGTAAATAGTTCAGAACCAGTAATACCAGTTTCAGCAAACTTCTCTAATTGCTTGAGACCTTTTCGAAGTGTCTGGCGGAATACCTTTTCTTCTTTTACTAAAGTGGCAATGACTTCATCGCGCGCTGCAGCTACTTCTGGATAATCAGTCGCGTAAAGGTCCGCAATAACAGGAACAATTTCTTCAAAGAAGTTTTGCTCAATGCCAAGGTCAAACGCAAAGCGGATTGCCCGGCGTAGAAGGCGGCGCATAACGTAGCCTTGTTCTTTGTTCGCTGGCTTTACGCCATCAACAGCGAGGAATACTGCTGCGCGAAGGTGGTCGGCAATAACACGCATACTTGCTGTGTTACTTTCGTAGTTCTTGCCACTAAGAGTTTGGATTTTTTCGATAATCGGCCATAGTAAGCTGATACGGAAAACGTCAGGGCTGTTAATACTTGCAGCTGCAATGCGCTCGAGCCCACCACCGAAGTCGACGTTTTGCTTAGCGAGTGGCGTAAAGCTGCCGTCTTCATTTCGTTGGTACTGCATAAACACTTGGTTACCAATTTCCATAAATTGGCCACTGTCGCTCGCAGGGTGCGCGAGGCCGTATCCTTCAGCGTGGTTTTCAGGACCGAAGTCGTAGAACACTTCGCTGTCTGGGCCGCATGGGTCACCAATAGGAGTCTTCTCAAGGCCACCGCCGCGGCTCCACCAGTTTTCGCCATCATCGTAAAAGAAGATTCGTTCGCCTGGCTTAATACCGCGTGCATCACCATCAGCTTGTGAGCCAACTTCAGCAATGTCGGCTTGGATACCACGTTCAGTAAATACTTTTTGCCAGATATTAGCAGCTTCGTCATCACGAGGAATGCCGTTCTTTTCGTCGCCCATAAATGCAGTTACGTAAATTTTGTGCGGGTCTAGGCCGACAACGTCAATTAAGAATTCGGCAAACCAACGAATTTGCTGTTCTTTGAAGTAATCGCCCATACTCCAGTTACCAAGCATTTCAAAGAACGTTGTGTGACGGTTGTCACCTACATCTTCGATGTCTTGGGCACGTAAACAAGTTTGGCTGTCTACAAGGCGAACGCCAGATGGGTGCTCTTGGCCAAGAAGGTAGGGTAATAACGGCTGCATGCCGCTACCGGTAAATAATGTTGTTGGGTCGTTATATGGAATTAGCTGGGCGCGCGGGATAATTGCGTGGCCGCGTTCGCTAAAAAACTGGAGGTACGAGTTGCGGATATCTTGGGCATTCATAGGTGTTATTGTATCATTTATAGCCTCAAACAAAAAGCCACCTCCGGGTGGGCGTGAGGTGGCTTCATCGACTTGAAGTTAGTTTCGAATTTCAAGTATGTGGTGCTGGACGAAAGGTATCCCTCGCAGGTGTGGACGTTCAGGTACCTTACTAGAACATTCTACCCGCATAAGCTTAAAGACCACTTAAGCGATAATTCCGCCACCGATACATAAGTCACCGTTATAAATAACGACTGATTGCCCAGGGGCAACTGCACGTTCTGCGTTATCAAGAACAAGCCGAACGCTTCCATCTTCATTGAAAGATAGTTGAGTCGGAATAAGTGAAGCGCGGTGGCGTACGCGTATTTGGTACTCGCCTTCTGTTGGAGTTTCGTTAATCCAGTGCGCACTGGTGAGGTTAAGCTCGGGTCGCCACAAGGTATCATCATTTAAGTTTGTGGTAACGTAGACTTCATTTTTATCCATGTCCTTACCGACGACGTAGTATGGCAAACCACCGCCAACATCAAGCCCGTGGCGTTGACCGATAGTGTAGAAAATCGCACCATCGTGCTGGCCAAGAACCTTGTTGGTTTGCTTATCAATAATAGAACCGGCCTTCTGTTCGACGTACTGACTTAAGAATTCACGAATACCAATTTGTCCAACGAAACAAATACCTTGGCTGTCTTTTTTAGCAGCAGTAAACAAGCCGCGTTCTTTGGCCATTTCGCGAACAACTGGTTTTGTATATTCACCAAGCGGGAATAGTGTTTTGCTTAACGCTTCACCAGTTACACGATAAAGGAAATAGGTTTGGTCTTTATTTGTATCAACAGCTTGAAGAAGCTTGCCGTCTTTTACTCGTGCGTAGTGTCCGGTAGCAATCAGGTCAGCCCCATCTTCGAGTGCAGTTTCAAGGAAAATCTTAAACTTCACTTCTTGGTTACACATAATGTCCGGGTTTGGTGTGCGGCCAAGCTTATATTCGTCAATCATGTAATCAACAACTTTTTTCTTGTACTCTTTTTCGAAATCAAAAACCTTGAAGTCTATGCCAAGCTGCGTCGCAACGCGCTTCGCATCCGCGAGGTCGTCCGCCCATGGACATTTCATTCCAGGTAGGTCTTGTGTCCAGTTTTTCATGTACACACCGGTTACGTCGTAGCCTTGCTCAACCAAAAGAGCTGCCGTCAAAGACGAGTCGACACCACCACTCATTCCTACATATACTTTTGTCATGACGTTGCTCCTAAATAATAAGCGATAATTTTAACTAATTCTCCACCTGCAAGCCACCATCCGCGGGGTGTTGCCCACCAGAACCATCCCCAGTCGTTATCTTCAGTAACGGGATAATTACGGATATTCACATTTTCAGCCTGTTTATTAAATTCTAAACTTGCGCGTCGTTGGTGATACCCAGAGGTTACAAGTATGACATCGTCGTACCCCCGGTTCGCAACAATCGTTTCAGTGTTTGCGGCATTTTGTTGCGTCGATTCTGATTCTTCATCAATCAAAATTGCAGAGCTTGGCACACCGGCTTGTATTGCTTGTTGCTTCATCGCTTCGGCGTTACTTGGGCCGGATTTATCTTGTGCTGCACCAGATAAAATAAGTGTTTCAGCCCAGCCGTTTTTGTACAAATCCACACCAGCTTTAGTACGAGATTGAGTATCGCCACCACTCACTACTACAATTGCATCGGCCGTTGCGCACTTCGCATTTTCGGTTGGCAGCGTGCTACAACCGATGAAACTATTCGGTTGGAGGTACACACTGACTAATGTTATGAATACCGCCAAGAAAACAAATGCTGAAATAAACCACTTCATTAGCGAGCTACCCGTGCATATTCTTTAGTAACTTCTTCGATAATAATACTTACAGCCTGAGCACAATTCTCCTCAGTTGAAAGGTGGCCCAACGTAAGGCGCAAGCTCCCATCAGCAACATCAGGCGCTAAACCGATTGAGGTAAGCACATGCGAACGTGTGCCTTTATTAGCAGCACAGGCGCTACCGGTCGCAACCAATACTCCCCTGTTTTCAAGGCCAAACAAAACACGTTCGGCATCAAGGCCTGGAAATGAGATGTGCAAGTGGCCAGCAAGGCGGTGTCGTTGATGTCCAGAAAGGACAGCTTTCGGGAACGCTTCGGTAAGTTTTTTCTGCATAGTATCGCGCAACTTCATAAGACGCTTTGATTCAAAGCCGCGGTGCTCGCTGGCAAGCTCCATACCTTTAGCAAACCCAATAGTACCGGCGACATTTTCAGTACCGCTACGAATACCGCGTTCTTGACCACCACCAACAATGTACGGCTTCAACTCGACAGAAGGTGCAGACCACAATAAGCCAACTTGCTTCGGGCCGTATACCTTTGCCGCGTTGAGCGTCAACAAATCGACACCAAGGCGGGCGATATTAACGTCAAGTTGTCCAACACCTTGTGATGCATCGCTATGTAAGTAAATTGGCGTGTGGTCGCCACGAGCTAAACGAGCATCTCGTTCTTTTTTCACCACTTCTGCGATATCACGCAAAGGTTGAATGGTTCCAACTTCGTTGTTCGCAAATGCAATACTCACGAGGCGGGTGTCGGGACGAATAGCCGACTTCACCGCATCGGCAGAAACCAACGCTCGGTTATCCGCCTCAACAATAGTGTGGTCGAAGTTTTTTGCAGCAGCAAGTACGGCATGGTGCTCGATGTTAGCGGTAATAATATGGCCACCAATACTAGAGAAAGCTAGGTTAATAGATTCCGTCGCACCGGCAGTAATAATAATGTCATCGCCACGAGCGCCGATTGCACGACCAATGGTATCTTTTGCAGATTCATATGCGCGGCGTACCATAATTGCTGGTGCATAAGGCGCTGATGGATTATAAAAATCATCAGAAAAGTACGGCATCATCGCCGTTAAAACTTTGGGGTCAAGCGGCGTTGCAGCCGCATGATCAAGATAAATCACCTCGTTATTCACTTTCCTTATTATAGCGTACAAGACACTAGGCCGCTAAGTCGAAATCGTCTTTTTTAGCAAGATCGTCGAAATCGTAATCGCTTTTTGAGTTTAACTCTACGAGCGCATCGTCAAATGGATAAAGCTCGTGGCGCACCGCGTGTTCATATGCTTGAACAGCATTTACAAAGTACACTTCTTCACCCGGAGTGAATGGCACAACGTGGCCTTGGTATGACTTTTGAATATTTGTGTCACTTACTTGGTAGTGCACCGCTGAATCAACCATAGTGACACCCTTGCCGTCTGACCAGCTAAAGAACCATTCATGGCCTTCACTCCAGAAGCGTAGGTCATGAGTAGCCTCTTGTTTCTGCAAGAGTCGGCCACCAATAGCAGCTTCCCTATCAATAAATTCTGCCATAAGTGGTTTTGGCGCGATAATCATAGATTTCATTGAACGTAACCAAGGACGTTTCGCGTCTTCAATTTCGATTGCGGTGTAACGGTAAGAATCTAGGCGGTTTTCAATTTCTTTAATAAAGTGAAAAGGCTTTGGGTGTGTTTCTGGTGTGTATTGTTGTGCATCAAGACGTGCTGAAAAAGCCGCAGCTTGCTGTGCTTCATAGTTTTGTTCAGGTTGTGGCTGCGGTTCCGGGTTGCGGAATGCTTCAGGAATCGCAAATTGTGCGTCTGCCATAGTAAAAATCTTCCCTTAAATAATGGAATTTTTGTGATGTTTTGGTTTAAGAGAGCGTTGTTAGTTGAAACAACGTACGGGCGTTTGCGGTGGTTGCATCAGAGATTTCTTCAAGGCTTATACCTCTTCTATCTGCATGATATTCAGCAACAAGCTTCACATACGCGGGCTCATTTACTTTACCACGTAATGGAGCAGGCGTCAAGAAAGGTGCGTCTGTTTCGAGCAGTAAACGGTCGAGAGGAATTGAATCAAAAGTTTTTTTCTGTACTTCATCCTTAGTGAAAGTGCTTATGCCGTTCACGCCAATATAAAGGCCTCTTTCGAGAGCTTTTTGAAGGTTTTCGCTTGAATCAGTAAAGCTATGTAATTCTCCGCGAATTCCTGGATATTTATCAAAAATAGGCCAAAAATCATCAAAAGCTTCACGGACATGGAAAATCATCGGCAGATTATGCGCTAAGGCGACTTGAATTTGGGCTTCTAAGGCTTCCATCTGTACTTCTCGAGGGCTGTGAGTATAAAAGTAATCCAACCCTACCTCGCCTACTGCGACAATTTTTGAAGATGTACCCATTAAGTTGTTAATGGCGGAATAGCCATCTTTTGTATCGTGTGGATGAACGCCAATGGCGGCATATGCTTCAGGATGTTCTTCGGCAAAAGCAATCGCAAGCCGAGAACTCTCTTCAGAAGTTCCGACACAAATATATTCATCAACACCCGCTTCTGACGCACGCAATAATACTTCATCTAAAGGAAGCTCATACGATTCATGAATATGGCAATGTGTATCAATTAACATTATTGCTTTGCAGCGTGTGGGTCAGCGGTGTGAAGGTATCGCTTAGGGAATAACACGCCGTCCGATGGTTTAACAACTCCACTTTCAAATGTATCGTGAATGTACGTAGCAGTGCCTGGCATAAATGGAACAAGAAGGTCACCAATTTGAATGAGTGCACCAGCACAGTGGGCAAGAATTTCGGCAAGGTGCGGTTCAGCTTCAGGGTCTGTACCAATACCCTTTGCAACCATCCAAGGTTTTACGTTATCAATGTATTGGTTAAGGCTGCGGATTTTATTCCACACTTCATCAATTGCTTTGTTAAACTCAAGGTTCGCCATTGCGCGGTGGTAGTTCGTCATGTCGTGTTCGGTTTGTTGTGACTCGCCAATAACACCTGCTTGATAACGAAGAATCATACTTGCAACGCGTTGGATTAAGTTACCCAAGTCGTTACCAAGTTCGCCGTTGTAGGCTGTTTCAAACTTCTCCCAAGTAAAGTCACCATCATCTTGGGTTGGAATGTGACGAGAGAAGAAGTAACGGAACGCATCAAGGCCGTACTGGTCAATAATTTCGTTCGGGTCGATAACATTACCAACGCTCTTACTAATTTTTGAACCACCAATATTAACAAACCCGTGTGCGAGCAGTTTCTTTGGAAGCTCAAGACCAAGGCCAAGCAACATTGCGGGCCAAATACCAGCGTGGAAACGAAGAATATCCTTACCAATGACTTGTACGTCAGCAGGCCAGAAGCTTTTGTATTCTTCTGGGCGGTCTGGGTAGCCAATAACGGTAATGTAATTCGCAAGTGCATCAAGCCAAACGTACATAACTTGCTCTGGGTCGTCTGGCACAGGAATACCCCAACTCAAGCTTTTCTTTGGACGAGAAATACTGACGTCCGCCAAGCCGTCTTTAATAAGTTCTAAGAATTCATTCTTTCGGAATTCAGGAACAATTTCCATAGTGCCGTTACCGATAGCTTCTTTAATACGATCAGTAAATGCGCTGGTTTTGAAGAAGTAGTTTTCTTCGCTTACTTGGTCAAACGGTGTTTGGTGGTCAGGGCAAATGCCGCCGAGTGCTTGAACTTCATTATCAGTAAAGAAAGCTTCGTGACCCATGCAGTACCAACCACTATAGCTGCCCTTGTAGATGTAGGGCTTTAGGACTTCCCAAATATAACGAACCGATTGCACGTGGTGCTCATCGGTTGTACGGATGAAGTCGGTGTACTGTGCGCCAACTTTTTTAACAAAGTTTTCAAAGTTAACGTACATTTTGTCGGTGTATTCTTTAGGTGTAATGCCTTCTTCAGCAGCTTTGGCTGAGATTTTATTACCGTGTTCATCAGTACCGACTTGGAAACGAACTTCGTGGCCGTTTTGTCGTTGGTATCGTGCCCAGATATCAGCAAGCATGTAATCAATTGCGTGGCCAATATGAGGGACACCATTCACGTAAGGAATAGCTGTTGCGATGTAGAGTTTTTTCTGTGGTTGTTCCATTTAAGTTCCATTGTACCAGATTGATAGTGAAATCGTCAGAGGTTAGCGCCCGTCCGCCTTCGACCAGTCGGTGGCAATATCAAAGCCATCCGGATGTTTGGCCGCAAAACCACCCGTGTCATACACTTTCGCCATACCAACACTTGTTTCAGTTATCGAACAACGAGGGTAACGGCCATAGTTGGCAGCAATAATAACGTAGCCATCACGGTCAACTTTAATGCCATCAAATCGTACTTCATAGAAACCACCCTGGCCACATGCTTGCATGACTCGACTCATATTCAAGTCATAATACGTTTCACGGTGCGTTACACCCTTACTGTCGGTCCACATCTGGGCACCCTTTGATTTCGTGAGGGCGTTCGGGCCAGTCTTTATACCAACCACTTCAACTTGCTTGACAGGCTGCACGGTCACAATACTGGCAATTTGTTTTCGGGAAAGCTCAACGCCGTCTTTCACTTCAATTTCATAGGTAACCATTTCAACACCTACAACACCCGGTGTGCTGACAACTCGGTAACCAATTGGACGGTCAGCATCTAACACTTGTTGCTTGCCAAATGCCACTTCCCTATCGATATTGATTGTCTGCTTGCCTTCTTGCCAAACGCGAACTTCCATACCGGCAGCAATTGGCGTATTAACAGGAACAGATACTCGTCCATTCACACCAAGTTCAATGCCTTTTTCTTTCAGCATGTCTCCAACAGTTTCACCCTGAGTGCGAACTTCGGTTTTCTTACTATATAGATCAAGCGTAATAAGCGTCGCTCGGTCGATACTCATTTGCAACCCAGCTCCGTCGCCAACAAAGTCACCTGACGGTTTAAGACTTGTCGTATCTTCGGGATACATTGTAATACCGGCGTCTTCGGCAATCCGTTCAGGTACTTGGTATGGCGTCATAATTTTTACGCGTGTCGAACCATCAATCACAAATACAGGCCGAGCCCGATAAATATTCACTTGATAGTCATTAGCAACCAATTCTTCATCACGAGAAGGCTCGACGGTATCACGCGGATCGAGTTCGATTCCGTTCACTTTTAGTGCTGCACCGACGGTCGTTTGCGCTGTTAGAAATGAGCTTTTCGTGTTGCGGTCATACACTGTAATAAGCCGCTTGCTGTCATCCTCAGCATGAGCTGTCGTTGCAAAGTTAGAAAAACCAACAGACGCTAAGATAGCCACCAAGAATAGTCCAACATATAAACCGTTCTTGGTGAAAATTTTGTGCGCCCACGCTTTCATCTGAGAAGGTAAAACCTTTATCATTTGCTCTAATTATAGCATTGAAAAGTTACTCTGTAAGAGCAACGGCAGCGGTAAGTCGTAGCCAGCCATCAAGCGAAAGCTGTTCGGCTCGGTCGTCGGGGTTAATACTGACACTTTTTAGTAGTTCTTCAGCGTCTGGCTTAGAAATATGAAGCCCGCTTGAGATGCTGCTGCGAAGTTTTTTGCGCTTAGCTGAGAAACCGGCTTTTACTACTCTAAAGAAAAGCTTTTCATCTTCTTCAGAAACCAAAGCTTCTGCACGAGTATTTAAAATAACCACTTGGCTATCAACCTTTGGTGGTGGCGTGAAGAATTTTGCCGGTACAACATCACTCAATTCAACGTTGGCGTAAATTTGCGCACTCACAGCAAGAATACTCATATCGCCTGGCTGTGCAGCCAAACGAACAGCAACTTCTTTTTGGATAAGAAGTACAATGGTGCGCGGCTTATTGCCGGCAGTCGTTAGTAACTTAATAATTTTCGAAGTGATGTAGTATGGAACGTTCGCAACAACAACGTAGTTTTCAGGAAGACGAGTTAAGTCAAAAGAGAGAATATCTTGGTTTACCACTTCAAGTGAAGTTCCGGGGAATTGTTTCGGCAATTTCGCAGCCAGTTCACCATCAAGTTCAACAGCGACGACCTTCTTGGCACGACGGAGTAGTTCACTTGTCAGTGTTCCGAGGCCTGGGCCAATCTCTAGTACGGTATCGTCTGGGCCAATGTTAGCATCATCGGCAATATTACCTAAGACATCTCTATCTTTTAACCAGTGTTGACCGAGTGATTTTTTAGGACCTGCCATATTAATACCAGTGCTTCACTTGCCAGAAGTTATATGCACCTTCCCAGCCACCGTAGCGGCCGTTCACATATCCGTTCATCCAGTTCAATGAGTCAATTGGGTTGTACGGGTTACCAGGAACCTTACTGCATGGTAACGCTTGCGCAAGGCCACAGGCACCAGAAGATTTATTGATGGCATTCGGGTTCCAACCACTCTCTTTCCCTACCATAAAGTCAGCGTAGCCCCAGCTTTCTTGTGGAATATTTGAAGCAGCAAGCCACTCTGTTTTAGAGCCGCCACCGGTGTATGCAAGGGTTTTTGGTTTAGAGCCAATAATTTCAACTTGTGTTTGTGGTTGCGTAGTGACAATTGAGGCAATTTCAGTTCGAGAAACTTCAACGCCGTTAATAATTGTAACTTCGTATGTAACTGAACGTTGGCCATCGACACCGGCAGTTTTAACGGCTTTATAGCCAGCTTCGCGGTCGGCGTCTTTAATTTTTTCAGTACCAAAGGCGACAGCTTCGTCGGCATTAATAGTGTGTTTACCTTCACGCCATACACGGACTTCAAGTCCACTACTGATTGGTGTTGAACCATCCAAAGAAGAACGGTCGTTTTCAGCGAGGGTAATTCCCTTTTCTTTTAACATTTCACCAACGGTTGCAGTTTGCGTGCGTACTTCTGTTTTCTTACCGTATAAATCAAGAATTAATGGCGTTGCACGGTCAATGGTAAGTTTTAAGCCAGCACCATCGGTTACGATGTCGGTAGAACGAGCAAGCGTAGTTGTATCTTCAGGATATAAAGCGATACCAACGTCAGCAATAATCTGTTCAGCTGTTTGATACGGCGTAATAACCTTTAGGCGAGTTGCGCCGTCAATAACAGTTACAGGTCGTGCACGATAAATATTCACTTGGTAATCACTTGCAACGAGCTTTTCGTCAATTGCAGGCTCTACAGCATCGTGTGAGTCAACTTCAATGCCAGCTTCTTTAAAAGCGTCAGCGAGGGTTTCTGCTTGAGACAAGAACACAGTTTCTTTGCCGCGGTCATGTACAGAGATAAGTCGGCCGCCTTCATTCAATGCAGCAGCCGGTTGAGTCACTGCATTCGCCGCGAAAACAGCAACAAGCCCCAAAACGGCGAGGCTCACAGAAATAAACGTGGTGGATTTACGTAAACGTAGTCTCATGCAAAAATAAAAAACAGTCCCTAGAAATGTATTGTACTTAGTATAGCACTAAAGCTTTTGTAAGTGGGCGTATTCAGCGTTTAACTTTTTGGTCTGACCACTGATAAACGCAATCGTAACAGCCATACCGTCGACGTCAATAATTTCACCATCACCAAAAGCTGCCGAACGAACACTGTCGCCAATCTCAAAGCCAACTTCATCGCTATAAAACGGCTCTTCTTCTTGATATCCCATAATGTTCGGCTCTGGGTTCGTCATTGCAACTTGGTCACCCATGTCGGTAATAAAACGCGACATCGGGTTGTAGCCACGTTGGCCAAATTGTAAACGACTATATGCGTAACTTAAGTGCAACTCTTCACGCGCGCGAGTCATACCCACATAACAAAGTCGACGTTCTTCTTCGAGGTCAGCAGGGCTTGATTCAAAAACACGAGAGTGTGGCAAAATACCTTCTTCCATACCTACCATAAATACAACTGGGAACTCGAGGCCTTTAGCAGCATGAAGAGTCATGAGAGTCACCGTATCGCCATCTTTTTGGCTATCAACACTCGACATGAGCGCCACTTCTTCCAAAAAGTCTGAAATACTTGTGAAGTTTTGAGCATCAGAAAGTAATGAACCAAGGTTTTCTTCTCGGTCTTCAGCTTGTGGAGTCCCATCAAGAATAAAATCGCGGTAACCGACAAGCTTAATAAGTGAATCAATCAACTCTGCGGGGCTGACTTCTTCAACCTTTTCGCGGAGACTTTGTAGGTTAACACCTAGCCTCGTTAATGCTGCCTTAGCTTTACCAGTGACAATATTTTCAGGCTCGACCCGAAGTAATGCTTCGATAATGTCAACCGGTTGCTCAGATTGCCAGTTTAGAAAACGTTCTAGACTTGTGGCGCCAACACCCCTTGTCGGTATATTAGCAATGCGGCTAAAACTCATACGGTCGTTTGGCTGATAAATAAGTTTCATGTACGCTATGATGTCTTTAATTTCTTTACGATCATAAAAACGAACCCCACCGACAATTTGGTATGGCACACGAGACTGCAAGAACGCGCGCTCTAGAGTGTAACTTTGGGCATTTGTGCGGTATAGCACTGCGAAATCACTGTGTTTGCGTGCACCAATCATCACTTGAGCAGATATTCGGTCGGCAACGGTTCGAGCTTCTTCTGCTTCGTCGTATACACCGTGAACCTGAACAGGCGCACCACTGCCTTCAGCTGTCCATAATTTCTTATCCGTACGCTGAGTGTTTTTTGTAATTACTTGGTTTGCAGCCTCAAGAATGTTGCCCGTACTTCGGTAATTTTGTTCAAGCTTTACAACCTTAGCACCAGGGTAATCTCGTTCAAAGTTTAAGATGTTCGTAAAATCAGCACCACGCCAACTATAAATAGATTGCCAGTCGTCACCAACCACACAAATATTGCGTTCGTCGTTCGTGAGGAGTTTCACTAACTGATACTGAGCCGCGTTAGTGTCCTGGTACTCGTCAATCATAATGTGCTTGAAATGGTTTCTCCATTTGTCGCGAATATCCTTATTGTTTTGTAATAAGTTCACCGCTTCAAGCAGTAAATCGTCAAAATCGAGTGCTTTGGCTTCTTTTCGGCGCTTTTCATATAACGAGTACACTTTCGCAACGCTTTTTTGGAACGGATAGTTTGCAGCTGCTTCGTAATCTTCAGGGCTTTGCATTGCATTCTTTGCAGATGATATTGCACTACTGACTGCTGATGGTTTCATCTCTTTGTCTGTAATAGACAGCTGTTTCATTGCCTGTTTTACAAGCCCTTTGCGGTCGTCCTCATCATAAATAACAAAATTACTTGGTACATCAATAAATTGGCCGTCCATCCGAAGCAGACGCACACAAATACCGTGGAATGTTCCCATCCAAGGCATAAACGAACGGTCGTTCGGCTGGTGAATAAGGTGAGACAATCGCTCACGCATTTCTTTCGCAGCTTTGTTCGTAAAGGTTACTGCTAAAATCTGGCTAGGCCAAATGCCTTTTTCGGCAATAAGAAGGGCGATTCGATGGGTTAACGTTTTTGTTTTACCACTCCCTGCACCCGCTAAAATCAAAAGCGGCCCCGACGTTGTCAGAGCAGCTTCGCGCTGCGCATCGTTTAAATCCCCAAGAATATCCATTCTTATAAGTATAAACGAGCAGCGTTCGTTAGCCTAGGCTTAAAGCATAGGTAATACGTAAGTGTACACTGCAAAACCACCGCCAGCGCCAAGAACAACAAGAAGTAAAATCAAAACGACAGTGAACCAACCTGATTTCTTTTTAAGTGGCACTGTGACTGCTTGATGGTACGATTCAGTGTCATACATTGCACCAGATTCTTGGTTAGAGCTTGCTTGCTCTTTGTATTGAGGTGTAATTGAAGTTGGACCAATTGGTTCTTCAACAACAGGCTGTGGAGCTTCTGCAACTGGTTGCGGTTGCGGTTCGATAATTTCAGGTGTTGTTTCGACAGGAGTTTCTTCAACTTTTACAGGTTCTTCTTCAACTTCGAAACTCTTCGCTTCAATTTCATCTGAAACTGCGTTTGCAGCGGCAAAATCAATTGGGTCTGGGAGTGCGGTTGCTTCAATACGTTCTTGAGGCTCTGGTGCTTCAAGCAATTCTTCTTCTGGTTCATCAAGCAAACCTTGGAAATCGAAGCTATCAACAACAGACGCAGCTTCAGTATTTGTTACTTCTCCGCCGCCAAGTGGACGCTTTTCAACTTTAGCATCAGGAAGGAATGGAGATTCAAGCGGTTCGTTCCAAGCTGGAGACTGTGAGTAATCTGTAGCATCGGCTGGCTGTACAGGTGTTGCCTCTGGTTTAACAGCAACTGGCGCGTCAGCATTTCGAGAACGCATATCTGACGATGGGTGAACCATATCCATAAAGCGACCAGAACTACGACGAGCTGCGGGTGCAGTTGAAGCGGCTGGTTTAGGGCTTGAACTTACTGGAGATAATTGTGTTCGTTCAACACGAGTGATAGTTGTCGCCTCTGATTGTGGTTCTATCGGAGTTTCTTGTGTAGGAACAGAGGCCGCAGGCGTAGAGGGTGTGGGTGTTGGCGTGTCGTTTGTACCAAGCACACCGTTTACAGCCCTATCTAGTTCATCGAAATCAATATCAGACATATTCCCCGCTTACTTTTTTACGCTATTATATGCTTTTTCAACAATCGTACTGAATGCTTTTTCATCTAAGCTAGCGCCGCCTACAAGGAGTCCGTCAATTTCGTCGAGTGCAAGATAATCTGCTGCGCTGTCAGCTGTAACACTACCGCCGTAAAGCACTTGTACTTCATTTGCAGCTTTTGCACCGTATAAGTGTTTTAGTTGGTGACGAATAGTCACGACGGCTTCGGTTACATCAGTTGGAACGGCGTTTTTACCAGTACCGATAGCCCAAACAGGTTCGTAGGCAATAACAACCTGCGCAAGCTCTTCACTAGTGATGTTTGCAAGACCGCCGATAAGTTGGTCGTGGATAACATCGCGAGTTTCACCAGCAGTACGTTCGTTGGTTGTTTCGCCGACACAAAGGATTGGACGAATGCCGTTTCGAATAGCAGCCTGTACCTTTGCGCGAGTATCTTTATCAGATTCGTTGAAGACATGGCGACGCTCAGAATGTCCAACAAGGCCATATTGCACAATACCGCGGAGGTTTGTCGCAGATACTTCACCAGTGAAAGCACCGTGGTCGCGCCAGTAAAAGTTTTGGGCAGCAAGTTTGAACTGTTTGTAGTTAACCTGCAGGCTTAGTGTTTGGAGCGCTAACATTGTTGGCGCAATAATCACTTCCAAGTTACGGTGAATTTTAACAGTGCCCGCTAAGCGGTGAAGGAACAAACTAGAATCATGCACCCCAAGGTTCATTTTCCAGTTACCGATTATAAGTTTTTTATCTCGTGACATATCGCCTATGCTTATTTAATTAACCTTAGTGTAGCTTATCTTGGTGCGTCTAGCAAACTCTCGATACCTGGGAGTTTTTTACCAGCCATTAATTCGAGTGATGCACCCCCACCAGTTGAAACGTGAGTGAAGCTTTCGCCACCCTTTCCGTCCCATTTCAGCACGAAATCGGCTGTATCGCCACCGCCAATAATAGAGGTGGTTTGCGCCTGAGTTGCGAGTGACAACGCAAGCCGCGCTGAACCGTGGGCAAACTCTGGTAATTCGGCATAGCCTAACGTACCGTTCCAAATAACAGTTTTAGCCTTAGCAATTTCTTCGACCATACGGTCAATTGAAGCATCGCCGATATCTAATGCTTTATCTTTAGCATCAAGGTTGCCGAGTTTTACGTTTTTACGTACTGCTGTTTCTGAAATGTCTTCAGCCACAGCGACGTCATCTGGAAGAATAATGAAATCATCAATACTGGTATCGAGTTTTTTGTGTGCAGCGAGGTAGATACTATCAAGCACTTTCTCTTGGCCGTCCTCAACCATACTGCTGCCCATGTGGTGACCTTTGTACTTAAGGAAGGTGTTCGACATTGCACCGCCGATAATAATTTTGTCAGCAATACCAACAAAACGCTCGATAACGGTAATTTTATCGCTAATTTTCGCACCACCCATTACGGCGATGAGTGGACGTTGTGGTTTTTCCATAGCGCCGGTGATAGTAACGTATTCACGTTCAAGCAATAAACCAGAAACACTTGGAATAAAGTGCGTAATAGCTTCAGTACTCGCGTGCGCACGGTGCACAACGCCAAAACCATCCTGAACGAAGTAACGAGCGCCGGTGCTTTTAGCGATATTCTCGGCAAAAGCGGTGTCATTTGCTTCTTCTTCAGGATAGTAGCGGAGGTTTTCAAGTAAAATAACACTGTTGTTTGGTGCTTTTTTCACTACTTGTACTACCTTGTCGCCGATACAATCTTCAACAAAGATAACCTTACGGTCGAGAAGCTCAGAAAGCCGTTTCGCTACAGGCTTTAAGCTATACTTTGCTTCGCGACCTTCTGGGCGGCCAAGGTGGCTCATAATTACCACTTTAGTGTGGCGTTCTAGTAAGAATTCGATTGTCGGTAAACTAGCCCGAATACGCAAGTCGTCACTGATTGCACCGCTTTTACTTTGTGGCACGTTGTAATCTGCCCGTATAAGCACGGTTTTATTATCAATCGGAACATCACGAATTGTTCGTTTAAAAAAGCTCATATCCACCTAATCTTTTCTTGTTATGTTTATTGTACTACGACAATAGTGTTTTTGTTTCGAAATTTATGCAAGTACGCGAACTTTAATTGTATCGGTAGTTCCGATAATTCCAGGTTGCTGACCACTAACGATGATAACCTTAGCATCAGCATCACCAAATAGGCCGTCTGCTTTTAATTCTTTAGCGAGGTCAAACCCAGCTTCAGCACTATCAGGACGGATGTATGTGCGGTTAGCGTAGCTTAGTGCAAGCTGCTGTGCAGCCTTAACTTCACTCGTAACACTGATGATTGGAAGGTTTGGACGGTGAGCGGCAATGTTTGAGGCAGTTGCACCAGACTTAGTTTCAGCAATAATCGCATCAACCTTAAGTTGTTCAGCCAAAGTAACGGCAGCTGTACTAATAGCGTCAAGTTGAACGTTTTTCGCGATAATGTCGTGAATTGGAGCAACAGGAGCGTTATCTTGTGTGTAAAGAATAACTTTTTTCATAGCTGCAACAGTTTCAAGCGGGTATTTACCGTTTGCTGTTTCGTCTGAAAGCATTACTGTGTCAGCACCTTGGATAACAGCGTTCGCAACGTCGCTTACTTCAGCACGTGTAGGCTCAGGGTTATCAACCATGCTTGCCATCATTTGAGTAGCAACAATGCTTAGTTTTCCGTGCTTGCGGCAAAGGGCAAGCAATCGGCGTTGTACGATTGGCACAACTTCAGCACCGGCTTCAACAGCTAGGTCACCACGGGCAACCATAATACCGTCAGAGGCTTTAACAATTTCTTCCATAACTTCAGGCTTGATAGCCGCTTTAGTTTCAATTTTCGCAATAATTTGCGCTGTTGAACCACCAGCAACCAAGATTTGGCGAAGGTTATGAATGTCGTCTGGGCTTTGGATAAAGCTTAAAGCAACAAAGTCGATGTCCTGAGTAAGGCCGTATTCGAGGTCTTTAAGGTCTTTAGGAGTAAGAATGTCACCACCGAAGTCAGTGTCAGGAAGGTTAATACCCTTCTTGCTCATTAATGTACCGTCGTTTTCAACACGAAGTTTAATAGCAGTGTCAGATGGAATTTCGATAACAGTAGTACGAACTTTACCGTCAAAGATGTAGATAGGTTCACCAACTTGTACTTTTTCAGCCAAGTTGTATTGAACTGGGAAAGTTAAACCGTTGTGTTCAGCTGCGTAATCAAGAACAATTTCGTCACCCTTCACAACTGGAGTGTTTTCGTTAAGCATACCAAGGCGGATTTTTGGACCTTGAAGGTCTTGAAGAATCGCTACTGGCTTGCCAATTTTAGCGCTGGCTGCACGAATCCACTCAATTTGTTGAGTTCGTTCGTCGTAGTCACCGTGACTAAAGTTCAAACGAAGACCGTTTACACCTGCAAGAATTAAGTTTTCAAGCATTTCTGGAGTACTTGTGATTGGTCCAACAGTTGCTAAGATTTTTGTTCGTTTGAAAATAATTGCCATATAAATAATACCTTTTTACATTAATGCGCCTTTGGTCGGTTCTCTTGGTGATCTCACGGAGAATCGAACTCCGATTGCCAGGATGAAAACCTGGTGTCCTAACCGTTAGACGATGAGACCATCAAAAGAACAGGTCAAAGGCGCTTTTACCTGGGATATTATAGCAAAAAAAATACCCCTTGGCTAGGGGTAAAGGGTTGAATTGTATCCGCACGAGCGGAGCGCGTCCGAGTCTACTACGACTCAGAGCGCTCCGCTCGGGGAGTTAGTCTATTCGCACCCGAAGCGAAATCCGACTAACAGTGCCACCGGGAGGCGATGCCTCGAGAGCTGCCCAGCTCCTTACCGATGACGTTTTTTGGCAGTTACCTGCCCGTCTTTGTGTCCTTTCGATACTTACCTCGCCTGCTCCAATAGAACCCAGCTTTCGTAGAAATCTTCCTGGCAGGAAGTACGGGCATGCTGGCTCCGGAAACCGGATCCCGGAAGAGCAAGTAGAGCTCTCCCGGATGGATGTCGAACTCGAAACGGGCGTAGATGTAGAGGTTCGTCAAAACCGCATCTTTGCCTTGGGCCATTTCGATAGCGATCCTCAGGAGTTCGCGCGGGTCGTCGATTTTACTCGCAGTGCGAGCAGCTTCGACATATCCCATCGCTTCACCTGTAACGGTCATGTAAACGTGACCGTCCAGTATGTACTCCCTGGGTTCTACATCCAGCTTTGGCTTGGTCAGCACGGAAGTCATCAAACGACCGCCAGCCTCGAAGCGGGGGCTTCGGTCTTCTGTCGGCTTCGCACGTAGTGAACGCGCATGGACAACTTCTGCGACTGCTCACTCGACAGCCTGATGTCCGGATGGATGTCCGGAACCGGCACGCCGAGGTCGATCAGGTGGTCGAGCAGCTCGAACTGAGCTTCCGCGGTCTCGCAAGACCGCAGCAACTTGGCTTGAACTTCTCGAGGTACAGCATCCTTGAAACTCTGTGTGGCTTTGGTGAACCGTGCACGAAGACTCTTCGTCACCGGCACCTTGATGTTGCCATACAGTTCTTTCTTGCTATCTGACATAAATGCCCCTTACCCGGGTGTGTAGTCCTTGTAACTACACTTAACAGCAAAATATACTCTGTTTGACAGATGATGTCAATTATTTTATATATAGCGTGTTGTAACTCCTTCAACACGCTAGGCGTGGTGGTAGGATACTGTTTATGCTATATAGTACCTGCTAACAGGTACCGAAACTGCTTGTGCTTTATGTGTATTTATTGCATAAAGCATTGACATTATGCGTGTTTTGTGATAAATTAATAACATCATTCACGGATAAGGTGTGAGACCCCTATCAGGTGTGAGGTGGACGTTAACAAATCAGATCATTACAGTGCATGTTCAAGACATGTTTATCATGTTTTCAACGCACTGAAAGCTATTAGTATGATCTACTTCTTAGGAAGCAGCGCGCCTTACTGCCGAACACCGTTCAGCGGTTTGACGCGCTGCTCCCAACCCCTCCAGGGACAGCTGCTACGGAAACGCATTCAATGCGCAACCGCGCAAAAACCCATGGAGAGTACAGGAGTAGATACATGACATTCAATGAAGACAACCTGCGTAAGGGACTCAACACCTTCACTAACTCGGCTAAGTCGCGTTATGATGAAGCGATCGCGAGCTACCACGCAGAAGTCAAAGGCAAGGTCAAACCAGAGCTCGCTCTCGAGCACGCTCTGGTGGTCGCCCTCAAGGGACTTCCGAACCAAGGCGAGAAACTGCAGATTGCACGAGAGGCTGCCGGGCTTACCCGACAGCACGACGTGCCAACCACAGTGCTCCCCACCGCCACGCCGGCCAACCAGCCGGAAAGTCGTGAAAAGAGCAAGTTCACACTCGAGAAGGTTCGCGCCTTCTTCGTAGCGTTCAACCTGCTCTTCCAGCGCTTCCTCAAGGTTGTCGCCGTCATCGCGGTGGCTATCGCCGTCGGCTACGGCCTCACATTCCTTCTCGAGGGTATCACTCTCGCCAAGGGAAACGAGCCGCAGCCCTGGATTTCCTGGGTCATCGTGCCCGTCGTCTTCCTCATCGTGGTCATCGTCGCCTACTTGCTCGCGAAGCGTAATGCTAAGCGCAGCAAGGAACGCGACGCACACCGCGAAAACCCCAACGCTTCTTCAACCCACCCGGCCTAGGAGGTCATCAAATGGTATTCGTACAACGAATACGAAGCAACCCGCTGGTAGCAATACTGGTGGCGCTTGCAATCGTACTGCTTGTCGCCATTGCTGTGGTCGTCTTCTCCGGAAGCGCCCCCAGCATTCAGGCCAAGGACGCCAAAACGTCCCTGACCGGCCCGACGCCGCTCCCCAGCCCCACGCCCGAAGCGCAAGAATGTGAGCCTGAGTTTACTCAGGTCGCACTCGACCGTAACGGCAGCCCGAAAGTGAACCCTCACTTCGCGGCTGAAGTGGACGCTGTTGTTGCGTCTGGCATCCCCGACCCCCTTCAGGCTGCCGCACTGGCATCGGCTGGCCACAACGGCCAGCTGCTCGCCGTCTACGCTCACCAGGTAGGTCTTCTCGAAGACACCACCCAGGTAGCAACGCTCGTTGAAGGAAACTGCCTTTCGCAAGAAGGTCAGCGACTGTACAGCAAGCTGGACGGTGCGTACCACATGCAGGGTGTGACGTTTGCACTTGGTACCGCTCCTGAAACCGGAATCAACTCTGGTGTAGATGGAAACGGTACTTACGGCGTAGACGCCGCCCAGGGTATTACCGGTGACCGTTCGGCCATCGAAATCACCCTGCCTGACGGTTCGAAGACGTGGATCATGCTGCGTTGCGGCAACCCCGTATTCCAGGGTCGCCCGCCTGGGCTGCCCAACGTTCCGACGGACAACCCGACGCCGCCCACCCCGCCTGTCACACCGCCGGTTACGCCGCCCACGCTGGATACCAAAATCCCTTCACAGGGTTCTGGTCCACAGGGTAACGCACCCGTCGGTCAGGGACTGAACGACGACCCCACGGAAGGTGAGTACATCGCCCCCGAGGACATGGAACAGCCCCCGGCTACTCCATACGTTCCGCCCGCCCCGCCGGCTCCGGTACCCCCGGCTCCGACAACCCCGACGCCGTCCAACCCGACACCGGCCCCCGTGCCGACGCCGGACCCGGCACCCGCCCCTGCTCCGGAACCGGAAGCACCTGCCCCCGCTACACCGGAGACAGGCTGTATTCCGATCCCCAACATCGAAACATGTGGGGCTCCGGCAGCAGCCGCTCGACCCGCCGCTCCCGTAGCGGCACCGACGGTTGATGCACCAGCAGAAACACCCGCCGCGGCGCCTTCAGAAATGGAAGCACCGCCTGCCGCCGCTCCGGTTGCTTCGGCACCCGTAGTTGCAGCACCTGCACCCGCTCCGGTAGTTTCGACTCCCGCACCGGCCCCTGCAGCCCCCGCTCCGGCCGCCCCTGCTCCCGCAGCACCGGCACCGGCAGCACCCATCGTCTCGACGCCGGCTCCCACGCCGACCCGTGACCCCGAAGTAGCACCTGCTCCCGAAGTTGAGGCAACCCCGCCCGACGTCGTCGTGGAGTAGTTACAAATGAGTGGGTGCACAATCAGCCGCAAGGCAAGGTTGTGCACCCACTCAGTGCTCATATTAATAGCTTTCCAGAATAAGGAGTCCTACAGCAGTTATTTAGTTAACCTTAGTAGATTTATTATCTGTGAGTCCACAACTCGTGCATTGTTCTTTTCGGAGAACATGCACATTGTAACGATCTGATTTGTGCGTATTTAACAAACTGGCAACAATGTTAATTTGACACCTAATGTTCAATAAATTATTAATTTTGATTTTATCTGCGAGATGAATCAAGAAATGGAGAAAATATGAGTAAACTAACCTCACTCATCCGCCGCGCTCCTAAACGTACAAGTGGAATTGTTGCGATGATTGCTTTAGCAGTTATCGTTCCAGTTGCAGCACTTGCTTGGGGCCCATCACGAGAAACTTTTACAATTGAAAAACCTTCGGACCACGTAGCGTTTAACTCAATTACAAACAACCCAACTATTGGCGACGAACGCAACTTTGTGGGTATCCGCGAAACTACTGCTGCTAATACTTGGTACGACAACATGACCGTACAAAAAGGCAAAGAATACACTGTCCGTATGTACGTTCACAACAACGCTGCTGCAAACCTAAACCTTGTAGCGCAAAACGTAACTGCTAAATTTAACCTTCCTACTACTACTGGTAAATCAGTACAAGTAAACGGTTTCTTGAACGCAAGCAACGTTGGTGCAGACACTAAAGGTAACGCAGGTAAATATGCTGAAGTATATGACCACGCTACTTTTAACAGCACAACAAACTTTAACCTTGCTTACGTAAGCGGAAGCCTTAAGTACGAAAACAACGCCTTTGGCGCTGCTGGTACACCACTTTCTGAAAGTATTTTCACAAGTGCCGGTACAAAACTTGGTTACGACAAACTAGATGGTAAAATCCCTGGTTGTTTCCAATACGACGGTTACGTAACTTTCAAAGTTAAACCACAATTCGAAGAAACTACTAACTTCTCACTTACTAAAATGGTAAGCAAGCACGGTGAAGCAAAGTGGAGCGAAAGCTACGCTGCGCAACCTGGTGAAGTTGTAGACTTTATTCTTGCTTACAAGAATACTGGCGAAGTACAACACAACGACGTTACTTTCCGTGACACATTGCCTACTGGCCTAAGTGCAGTTGCAAACTCAAACACTTGGAGTAACGCTTCAAAGCAAAACATTCCTGTTACAACAAGTAACCTTACAAATGGTACCGGCATCAACGTTGGTTCATACGCTAAGGGTGCAAACGCTTACACAGTATTCAGCGCTAAAGTTGCTGAAAAAGAACAACTTAAGTGTGGTGTTAATACATTCGTTAACAAAGGTAAAGTAAACACTGGCGGCTATGCTGTTGAAGATACTGCAACTGTTACTGTTAACAAAGACTGTACACCTCCACCAGTTAAAAAGATTACTGTTTGTGAATTAGCTACTAAGAAAATCGTTACTATTAACGAAGCTGACTTCGACGCTAAGAAATATTCAAAGAACCTTGATGACTGTAAGACTGTTCCACCAGTAAAGATTGTTGTTTGTGAATTAGCTACTAAGCAAATCATCACTATTGATGAAAAGAACTTCGACGCTAAAAAGCACTCAAAAGATCTTAACGACTGTAAGACAGTTCCACCAGTTAAAATCGTAGTTTGTGAACTTGCTACTAAGAAGATTGTTACTATCGACGAAAAAGACTTTGATGCTAAAAAGCACTCAAAGAACCTTGATGACTGTAAGACTCCTGAAAAGATCATTGTTTGTGAATTAGCTACAAAGAAGATTGTTACTATTAACGAATCTGACTTCGACGCTAAAAAGCACTCAAAGAACCTTGATGACTGTAAGACAGTTCCACCAGTACAAATCACTGTTTGTGAATTAGCTACTAAGCAAATCATCACTATTGATGAAAAGAACTTCGACGCTAAAAAGCACTCAAAAGATTTAAACGACTGTAAAACTGTTCCACCAGTACAAATCACTGTTTGTGAAATTGCTACTAAGAAAATCGTTACAATCAACAAATCTGATTTCAACGAAACTCAGTACACAACTGACCTAACCAAATGTGAAGAAACTCCTGTGACACCACCTGAGCTTCCTCACACTGGTATGGGCGAAAACATTGTTGCCATGCTAGGACTAGGTTCGCTTGTTGCCGGTGTAGCTTACTACATCGCCAGCCGTCGTGCCCTTGGCCTCTAGAGTCTGACCGCTCAACCTACTGAAGCGATTCAGAACTACAAAAACCCCGCCCCTTAAAAGGCGGGGTTTTTGGTATACAATTTTATTGCTACAATAGAGGTATGCCGAATAAACAAAAGAAGAAGCGTAACAAACCCTACCGTGGTGTTGACGCTGCAATTGACCGTCCTATCCTTACTCGAATTTCAGCGGTTCACCGCAACCCTGTTAACCAATGGTGGTTTGACCACAAACGTATCGCGAAGCCAATTTTGATTGCCGCATTAGTGATTGCCGTTATTGTCGTATTAATAGTGCAACTTATCAGCCTCACTACAAACTAGTTTTAACTTACTTAGGAAGCGGAAGCCTAAACCCAAAGGAGCTTCCCTTACCCTCTTTTGATTCAAAGATAATTTCCCCATCGTGGTCATCAATCACTTTCTTAGCCAAGAACAATCCAACACCAGTACCATCTGGTCGGGCGCGTCGTGCATTTGTAGCGCGGAAGAACTTATTAAATAAGTGTGCTTGTTCGGCTTCTGGTACGCCAATACCGTTGTCCTTCACTATAAATTCTATGTACTTGCCAACCTTTTTAAGTGTAATGGTAATTTTTCCATTATCTTTTGAGTAGTACAGTGCGTTGTCTGCAAAGTTCATCACCACTTGTTCGATTTTATTTTCATCAAGGTCGAAAAGTGGAATATCCTTCGGTTTCTTATACTCAAACTTCATCCCACGCGTCATCGCATTTGGCGTAAGGCTATCAATTTCACGTTGCACAAGCTGCGTCAAATTCACTGGGTGCTTTTCAATAACAAACTTGCCCGTTTGGAGCCGTGATACGTTCAAGAAGTCGCTGATCAAACGCACCATGCGTTCGCTGCTCATAAAGGCTTCGTTCAAAACTTTCGCCTGTTCAGGGGTAATTTTACCAATATCCCCTTCAATCATCATGCTTAGGTACCCTTTAATACTCGTAAGCGGCGTCCTAAGCTGATGGCTGGCCATGCTGATGAAATCATCCTTCGCCTCATCAAGTTTTTGCAGCTGGGCGTTAGAACGGCGCAGCTCTTTCGTTGCGGCATCAACACGTTGCTCAAGATGACCATTGAGTTCTTTGATTTGTTCGACAGTGAGAGCGTTTTGAATGGCAATGACTAATTCATCGGCCAGCGACCATACAACACGAATGTCACGAGGGTTATAGTGGCTGCGTTTATGCTCACCCAAAAATAGGTAGCCCATTTTAGTTCCTTGTCGTTGCAACGGAAGAATCATAGCGACGCGGTGACTAACCATCATTTTTCGTAGCAGCTCATCTTCTTCATTCAGCAAAGCTAACACTTTCGGTTCTGTTATCGAATTGCCAAGATGCTCGTCTAACCATCGAACATCCTTATATGAAATTCGGCTATATTTTCCAGTCCCAATTTGTTCGCTACGGTCTTCACCTGTATACACAACAAATGAAGCGTCAGTTGATTTCATTGTATACGCAATCTTCTCAACTGCCTTTCCTAGTAGGCCATGGAGGTCGTTCGTGCTTGTGAGCGCTCGGCTAATTTGCGTAAAGAAATCATCAACATTGTAATTATCTTGATAGAAAACGCGGTTCGTAAGCTTGTCGAAGAATCGTTTAATCGGCTGGAAAACGAAAGCGAGCGCCAACGTAAGAATCACATTGATTGTTATTTGGCTTGGTGTCGACGATTGGTCAAGTACCGTATTAAACACGAGGAAAATAACGACAAGATACAAGCTCGCTAATGTTACAAGTGACAGCAAGTACGTGACAGTACGAACAACTGCCAGTCGCACATCAAATAACCGGTGTTTTGCAATTGCATAAAACACAACTGCCACAATGATAAACGTAAATAGTGGACCTAACCCGATATATTGGTAATACCCCAGGCCGGGAAGAATAAGATTAAAGAACCCAGCGCCAACAAGTGAGAATGTAAACCAAATTGCAAGTAATCGATAGCGCTGCGTTTGCTTTTTAAGCAGTGCCTTACGCCAAAGCAGCACCATTCCTAAGCTAGTGTAACTAATAAACATAAAGGCAAACAGTGCGTACGTATTCGATATTAGTTCTACGGTATGATTTGCAATTGAAATGTCAGAAATAAATATGCCTGGTTGCAAAATAATATACGACATTACAATCCATGGAACCAATAAAACTAAAGCAACAATTTTAGATACTCTCGCTGATGTATATGAAATACAGAAAATAAGGAGTGCGTATGCAATCAACAGTGCTGCAATGTAATAAACGTACACTGCAGATACGGCGATTTCATTATCGCTAGTAAGCCCAAATAGCCCAACCCCAATCGCCCAAATACTCACGCTCGAGCCAAATAGTACAAATGACCATTTATTTGTACGTGCATTATCATGACTCGTTGAAACCACTAGACTTAGTACAAGTGAAATAAGGCCCGCAATAATAGTAAAGATGCTGAGAATCACAACTTTTTAATTTCCATGACAACGTATACTCCGTCTTCGGCGTGCGTCATCGTTACCTGACTCGTATCAATACCAGCTTGTTGAACGATATCAAGCAAATCAGTATCGCTCCGTAAATAGAGCCCCGGCCAACCAACGGCACGTTCATTAAATTCGCGTTGTGGACGAGATGGCAGCATGTTGGAAACAATCAAAGACCCGCCCGGTTTTACTTTCTTAAATAATGTATGGGCGAAACGAACTGCGTCATGAGGTTTTAAGTATTCCCACAACCCTAATGCATCGACGATATCAGCTGATTCATCCTTTTCGCCAAAAGCACGAAGATAGTTCTGACCTCGTGGTTCAACATTCCCTGTTTCAGGATTTTCCCATTTTGGGCCGTAATCAAATGTTGAATACTTAAAATCTTTTTCTTCAATTAATTTTTGTGCGAACATTAGCGCTTCAGGGTCGAAATCAAAGAATTTCCAATTAACTGCTCGGCCTTTGGCTTCAAGTGCCTGCGTTGCTTGAATATTAGGAATTGCGGCACCAGAACCAAGGCTTAAAATATTTATATCAGGTACATTTGCCTCTTCGGCGTACTCAACAAGTCGTTGGCTATAAATACGTGCTCGGCTTCGCAGGCCGATAGCATCAGACATATTCGTATAAAGTTCGAGTGACCTGTCGTCAGGCTGACCACCTGGAAGCCATTGTCCACCCTTATCAAGTCGTTGCATTGGCTCGAGTGCAATGGCGGTTGGAAATTTAGCAGCCCAATCAAGCAATTGAGTTGGTCGACCATCAACGCCAAAATATAACCACTGTGCAGCCATATTATCTGGCGAGATGTGTACCTTGCCGTCTTCAATGACAGTCTTACCCCAATGCGGGTTACTGCGCAGCATTTGTTCGAACTGGTTTCCTTGTTCGTTGTACCAATTTCGAAGATTTGGGTCGATATCGGTCTCATCCCCTACTTTGACATGGCGAAGTGTGTATTCGTGGCCTTTACGGTCGCGAGTGAATTCTGACTTCAATACTTGTACGTCGCCAACGCCCAAAGGCGAAGATTCTGGACTTTTCAGCTGTTCATCGACTACTGTCATTTGCTGGTTTGTTTCCATCTTTAGTTACTACTTGCTATTATAGTACATAACCATGACCAAAATTGCCATTATCGAAGACGACCCAGTTATTAGCCAAATGTATCGAATGAAATTTGAAGCTGACGGCTTTGATGTGCAACTCGCCAATAATGGCGTGCACGGCGTTGCGTTAGTTGAAGAATATATGCCTGACATTATTCTTATGGACCTTCAAATGCCTGAAATGACTGGCGATGAAGCACTCACCCTTATTCGTAAAAGCGCCTGGGGTAAAGACATCCCTGTTATTATTTTGACAAACCTTGGCGAAGAAGAAGCTCCAAAGACCATTCGTGGCCTTGGCATTCATAGTTACATCGTAAAAGCAGAACTTACCCCTCGGCAAGTTGTACAACGCGTCAAAGACGCTCTTGAAAAAACTGCTTAGTTTCGTTCAACAGTAGCGTTTGCTGCTTGAATAACATTATCAAACAGGGCTGCGATAGTAAGCGGACCAACACCACCACGAACTGGTGTAATTGTTAAGTCGTTACGTTCACGAACATCTTCGGCAATATCGCCAACCAATACACCGTTTTCAGAAGCGGTACCGGCATCGACAACAACCTTACCTGGTGAAATCATTTGTGAGGTTACAAGCCCCGGAACACCGGTTGCAGAAACAATAATATCGGCTTTTCGAAGTTCGGATTGCAAATCAACTGTTGTGTCATCATAAGTTACGACGTTAAGCCCAGCTTTGTTCCATAAATCAGCTAAAGGTGCGCCCACGAGGCGGCCTTGACCGACAATTGCGATAACGCGGTCTTTTAGGGTCACATTGTAACCGGCTACTAACCAATCAATAGCTGTTGCTGTTGCTGAAATATACGTACCGCTTGTTCCAAGCCCGTCAACATCCTTTTCAGGTGCAATCAAATCAACAATCTCATCAGTTTCAGTTGGGTCAGTCAGTGGAAGTTGCACAATAATACCGTGAATTGTCGGTTCATTATTAAGTTCTGCGAGCGTTTCACGAATAGCAGCCTGCTTCACGCGTCGAACCTCTACCTCAATAGTGATGTCGTCGCCGTAGACCTGCTTTAGGCGCACAAACGTATCAATAACGGTATCTTCGCTAGCAATCACAATAGCGAGCTTAGGAATGGTCTTCCAAGACTGGCGTAAGTTACGCACTTGCTTTAGTTGACGCTCTTTTACATAATCGGCTAATTCGCGTCCATCAAGAATTCTCATATACTCTAAGCCTAACAGATGAAGGGCAACATTAAAACCTCTATAGGAATGTGTGCTATAAACGAAAAAATACCGTTCAGCCGAACGGTATTTTATCTTGGAGGGTCAGGTGGGACTTGAACCCACGACATTCTGCTTAAGAGGCAGACGCTCTAACCAGCTGAGCTACTGACCCGTATTTACAATAATATGTAACTTGGTAGATTATACCCTTTTGACCACCGTTTGGCAAGGAGTACAATAGACGATATGAGTATAGTTAATAAAGATTTCGTAGGCAAAGGTGGCGATACTTCTCGCCGATTACCCCCGGGCCAAACACAAGTTACGAGTTGGCCAGTATTATCATATGAACCGACCCCGCATATTGATACCGAAAAATGGTCACTCACAATTGATGGCGAAGTTAACTCACCAATTACAATTGATTGGGAAACATTTAATAACCTATCAAAAACCCAACTTAAAACCGACATTCACTGTGTGACTCGTTGGAGTAAATTCGACATGCCTTGGGAAGGCGTATCAATTGAAGACCTCATCAGCCTTGCTGGTGGCTTAAAACCAAACGCAAACTTCTTGCTTGCGAAAAGCTTCGGTGGCTACACTACCAACTTACCTATTTGGGATGTTCTCGGTAGCCGTGCAATGATAGCGACACATGCTGACGGCGAACCGTTAACAGATGAACACGGTGGCCCTGCCCGATTATTCGTTCCGCACCTCTACTTTTGGAAAAGCGCTAAATGGATTGCACAACTCACCTTCTCGAAAACCGACAAAAGCGGCTTCTGGGAAGTAAACGGCTACCACAACTACGGCGACCCTTGGAAAGAAGAGCGTTACAGTGACGAATATTAGTAATAACGACTGGCAAGAAGCAGTCGTTGAACGAATCATCGAAGAAACACCAAACGTTAAAACCTATTCTTTTATGTTGCCAGAACCGGCGCACCATATTGCTGGGCAACACTACGAGTTGCAGCTTACTGCCGCCAATGGCTATCAAGCAGCTCGCCCTTACTCTGCTTCATCAACTGCCGATGACATGCCGCTTTTGAACTTAACCATTCAGCACGTACCGGATGGTGAGGTCACGACCTATCTTGCTGACAATTTGGAAGTTGGCGACTCTGTTGAAATTCGTGGGCCATTTGGAAAGTTTTTCACCTGGACCGAAGAAGATACGCAACCAATTTTCCTTATTGCTGGCGGTTCTGGAGTAGTACCAATGCATTCAATACTCGCCTCCCACAAAGCTGCGCACGCTAAATCTGAAATGGAGTTATTCTATAGCGCTCGAACTTTCAAAGACATTATATTTAAAGATGATTTTTTGAATATGTCGAACGTAACAATTACCCTTACACAAAACGATTCAGATGACTGGACAGGTGTAACTGGGCGAATTAATAGCGCACTCTTCGCCAAGACATTGAAGAAGTTTTCAAAGACACCACTGTGTTATGTATGCGGGATGAATGGGTTTGTAAGTGCAACGACGGATATATTACAGGAACTTGGGATTCCAGTTGAAAATATAAAAACAGAACGATTCGGATAAAACAAAATAGGCCCTCGCAGGGGCCTATTTTGTTACTAAATATATTAGCGTTCTACAACTGAACGAGTGTTGTCATCTGCAGTAGATGTCACCAGCGCGTAACCAGCAACCATGATACCTACAATAACGTGTGGTAGCCATTGGCTTGGCTGGTCGCTGTCCATAAAACCAAAGAGCCATGGTGATACAGCAAGGAACAAACCTGTTACAACATCAAGGATGATGTGTACGCGCATCGGCACAAGCTTTAGCGGACTGTATGGGCTAGTAGTTATAAGTTCATTAAGAATAATGAAAATACCTACAACGATTGGCACAGTCATTGCTGCAGTGTTATCGTCAAATCCGAAGATTTTTGGAGCGAATAACAATACGACTCCTACTATCAAACCGATAATCGTATGAACTTTAGTTGATATGAGTTTCATAGTAACCTCCTATGATTTAAATTTTAGTCACCTTTGATAATTTAGTACTTTGGTTTCTCTATTACTGTAAAATTTCTTACATTTTTTCAAATAATAATGACTACAATGAAGCTCAGACAATAAACAGTTTAAAGGAGCATTATTATGCAAGAAGATCCAATTAAAGTTCAAACTACAGAAACAACCGTAGAACCAGTTCGTCCCGTTGAAAAAGACAACCAAAATTATGCAATCTCGAAAACAGTACAAGTTATTCAATATATTGCCGGGCTATTGCTTGTACTACTCGCTATTCGTTTCGTGCTTGCACTACTCGGCGCAAACCTAGCGAACCAATTTGCAAACTTCATTTACGTCGTTACCGACCCAATGGTTGCGCCATTTAGGGGATTATTACAGGTAAGCGAGTTCCAAGCAGGCGTGTCTCGTTTTGAAATTGAAACGCTGCTTACTATGGTGATTTATGCACTTGTTACTTGGGGTATTACACGTTTGATTTTACTTGCTCGAAAGTAATTGAGCTCTATACTCGTCAATAAGCTTTAGGTCGCGTAAATCTTTTTCGCGGCCTTTTGCGTTTTTCCATGTATATACGTCGTCGAGGTTAAGGTAAGGTATCCCATCGACAACCTGCGCAGTTTTTAAAAGTTCATCTACTGTCTTGCCGTCCCACCATCGCCCTAGTTCAAACTCATCTCGCTGCAATACAGTTTGGCCTGGCCAACTACCCTGCTGCCAACCATCAGCCTCGAATTTTTGGTACACCGAATCGGAAACAATCATATCGATATCGCCTGATTCGCGTATGCCGAGTGCGTTTAATATTCCACTTCCGACCACAAAAAAGCTGCCGTAGGGCAAATTTAACTCTTGAATTTTTTCCGAGATGTTCATAATGACATTATCGTAGCATAGAAAATAAAAAGCTCCACGAATCAACGCGGAGCTTTCTATTGAAGCTCTACACGGATGTCGCGGAGTTAGATGGTGCTCTCGGCAATCAGCTGATAGCGACGTTCCCAGCCTTCAAGTTGGGTCTCGAATTCTCGAAGACTACTCAAACGGACCTCTGCTCTATTCAGAGTGTCGTTGAGATGCATACGCAAGCCTTCAAGCAACCAAAGATCCGGATGTATCAGGTTCTCTGTAGACATTTTATCGTAGTACGACAAGAACTCGTCACGAGTAAACAGAATCTTTATGGCCTCTGGCCCTGTACGCCACGTTTTCAGCGTTATCCAATAATTCTGTTCCGTGAGATAGACCTCGTGAATACGCTGGCTAGCGAGAAGCATGTTTTTGATTCGTGGCGTTTGATACACCAGAGCAAGTCGAGAACCCCGGAACCTTTGATCCAACTGTTCAGTTGAATTTTGCGGGAACACTCGGTTGGTGATTTGCTCAAGAGGCTTCAAGCCAATGCTCGAAAGGTACGGTTCACTTAACAGCCTTACTGCATCGAACAAGTCAGCATAGTCCTCGCGCGTCATTGGCGTAGGTGCTGACACTTTTTCGGTTATGAAATCAATTGGACGAGAAGTGCTGTTGGACGTATCCATTATCAGCAACCTTTCTGTAGAAAGAACTTCCATACGGGCGTGCCCGGTTTGGAGTAGACGGATGTCTGAATATATAATCGTATGTATTTGGCCATTATGCAACCATAAGAAAAATAAAACCTCCGAGGAAGTCTTATTCATAATGTTGGTCTTGTAAGTTATTCTAAACTTAAAATGGAAACGGCATCAATCCTGCTTCTTCAGCTTCTTTTACGGTGCAGTAGTACTCACTCTTATATTCAATAGTGTAGTTCAAATCATCCTCAGGCAAAACATAATACATATAAGGGTCTGGGCTTAATGGGTTGTAGTAGCCAAGTACCGGCTTAGTGCCACAGCTCTCAACGTAATTATTATACTTAATGTCTTTATATACGAGATGTTGGAACAATATAACCAGAACAAAAACTACTATGATAGCCAGTGGAATGATGAACCAAAGTTTCTTTTTCGTGATAAATTTAAATTTATTTTTCTTGGTCATATCCTTACCCATTTTGAAACATCCCTATTAAAATTGGTCATTTTCGATATAAACAGGTAGCAAACTAACGGCCCGTTGCGCTTCAGCATAATCCCATGCTTCTTCAACCGTTGCAGCCTGGGTTGGATTTTCTAAAGCTTTGTTATGCAACGCCCTAAAACTAGCTTCAATGCCTAATACGTGTGAACTTTTAGTGTTCGGTTGTGTTTTACGCTCATTTGGATTGATTGTTTCGCTCATGAGATTATCCTAACATAAAAAATAAGACCTCCGAAAAGGTCTTATTCATAATATTGGTACACCCGGACGGATTCGAACCGCCGACCCTCTGTTCCGAAGACAGATGCTCTAATCCGCTGAGCTACGGGTGCATAGTTGTATAAAGTACAGGGGTCATTGTAGCATAATAATCATATTAAAGCTATAATTTATAGTACTTATGGATATACACACGAACATTCCACTAAAAAACCTTACAACAATGCGCCTTGGTGGGCCTACGCGCTTTTTTGCTGAAATTCACTCAGTTGATGAACTTCGCGAGATATATAAGAATGCGCAAGCAAAGCAAATACCTATATTTGTCATTGGTGGCGGGAGTAACCTTATTGCTCAAGATACCGGCTATCAGGGGTTAATCTTGCGAATGCGCATACCCGGGTTCCGTATTATTGCAGATGATTTAAACACCACAACAATCAAAATAGGTGCGGGTGAAAACTGGGATTTGGTCGTCGCTCGAACCGTCCAAATGAACCTTTCTGGAATTGAAGCGATGTCAGCAATTCCAGGTACAGCAGGTGCTGCACCAGTTCAAAATATTGGTGCATATGGCCAAGAAATTGCCGATACCCTTGTATCACTCGAAGCCTATGACACCTCAAATAATGCCTTTGTTGCAATTAACCACGACGAATGCAATTTCAGTTATCGCCACAGTATCTTCAGAGGCGCCGAGCAGGGACGATATATTATTACAAGCATCACCCTAAAGCTATCAAAAAATCAGCCATCTGCTCCTTTTTACGATTCATTACAAACATATATTGATGATCATTCTATTCAACTTATTACTCACCAGGCTATTCGCGATGCAGTTATCGATATCCGCAAAGACAAACTCCCCGACCCCGCCCTCAAGCCAAGTTCAGGTTCATTTTTCAAAAATGCACTCATTGAACAGTGGCAGTTAACTGAAATCCAAAAGAACTTCCCTGATATTAAAGCTTACGACATGGGCAATGGAAAGTTTAAGGTGTCTACCGGCTGGCTCATTGAAAAATGCGGCTTTAAAAGCCAACTTCTTCATGGCATTCGCGTAAACGAGAAAAACTGCCTTGTTCTTATTAACGAATCAGCGACTGGTTATGCCGACCTTGCTGCTGCACGTGACGAAATTGCCGACAAGGTTCGCGACACCTTCCAAATTCAAATTGAACAAGAGCCCCTAGAAATACCCCAAGTTTAAAGACCTTGCAGATTCAGTTCAAACCTCTTATGCTTAAAACATGAAACAACGCGGATTTACTCTTGTAGAAATTCTTGTAACCATTGCTATTATGGTTATCTTATTAACCTTGGCGGTTGTCAATATTAGCTCAACACAAGTCAGCCAACGTGACTCTGAACGAGCAGCCGAAGTTGCCGCAATTGCCAACAACTTAGAAACCTTTTATAAAACAGGCGTTAACACCTCGACAACGTTAGGCCGTTACCCATCTACCGCGCTCCTTGCTAATGGCGCGACATCAATTAAAGCCTTCTTCCCTTACATTGATATGGAAACCGTCACCGCTCCAGATGCAGCGAGCGTTGCAGCATCTTTTAGGCCTGCTACAAACGACATCGAAAGTGCAGCCGGTGTAAACCCACAACCTACCGTTACTCAATATGTATATCAGCCAATCCAGAACGACGGTTCACTATGTACAGCCGAAACTCAAGACTGTCGTCGATTCGCTCTTTTCTACCGAACAGAAGCCACTGATACTGTTATAAAAGTTGCTAGTAAACACCAGTAAATTTGCATACAAAATGCTTGCGCTTAATTCGCTGGCGTAGTAAAGTTATGGCAGAATAATTCGTATTTAAGTAATTAGGGGGCAGCTCATCATGAGTCTCAAGAACATCAAATCTAACACACAAGACCAAAAAGGTTTCACTATCGTTGAACTTTTGATCGTTGTGGTAGTTATCGCCATTTTGGCAGCAATCACAATCGTTTCATACAACGGTATTACTAACCGAGCAAACGCATCTGCAGCATCTTCAACAGCAGCTTCATTGCAAAAGAAAGCTGAACTATACGCTGCTGACGCGACAACTAAGCTTTACCCATTCGGACTTGCTGACCTTACAGGCGCAACTCCAAGTGACACATGGTATGTCGCCTCTGGTTCAATCAAAACAGCTGTAACAGTCAGTGCCTCAAACGGTAAAGACACCGTACAGTACTCACCATGTGGTACAGGTACACCAACAGCCGCAACAGTAACAGGTGCAATCATTACTTACTGGACATTTGCATCACCTACAACTAAAACCATTACACTTGGTCAAACAAGTGGAACTGGTATCACTTGTGCTGCAAGCGTAGTCGCACCATAGTTAATTATTGATTAATAAATAAAAACACGGCCTCCGGGTCGTGTTTTTATTTTGTCTTCTACCTATTTGTATAGTACTTGTGCTTTTCTTGGTTAAGTAATATATTGAGAACTAACACTAAACTAGAACTGACCTAGGGGGCAAACTCGTATGAGTTTCAATAACATCAGATCTAATACACAATCTCAAAGTGGTTTTACTATCGTCGAACTTCTTATCGTCGTCGTTGTAATTGCTATCTTAGCAGCAATTACTATTGTGTCTTACAACGGTATAACCAGCCGTGCTAACGCGAGTGCAGCAAAAACAACTGCTGTATCGGTACAAAAGAAAGCTGAGCTGTATGCATCTGATGGCCCTACTGGCCAATACCCGATGACATATACCAACCTCACAACAGCCGCCACTAATACGGTTTATTATCTTTCAGGGGTAAAATTCACCACGAACCCAGCAACTAATCCGACATCTTCTGATGGCAAGGACACGGTTAAATTCGTTACCTGCGGAATCGGTTCAACTACTGCACAGCCTACGACTATCTCCGCCCTAGCTAGCGCAACTGGTAATATAGTTAGCTATTACAATTACATTGCCGGCAGTGGCGTCGAAACAATCAGCGTCGGACAAGTCACAGGCACAACCAACGGCTATACAATCGGCTGTCCAACTGCTTAATTTAGAATTACTTTAAAGCCGCAATAATGCGCGCAGCAATTTCCACCATATCGCTTTCAATAAGCCCTCTTGTTGTTATAGCCGGTGTACCTAAACGGATACCACTTGGTCGGAATGGAGGGAGTGTGTCATCTGGTATTGCGTTGGCATTAACGATAATATTCACCTTTTCAAGTCGTTCTTGAGCTTCTTTGCCATCAATACCAAAGCTGTCGTAGACATTTGCAAGGATAAGATGGTTTTTTGTGCCGCCAGCAACCAGCTTCAAGCCACCCTTCTTAAGCTCTTCAGCAAGAACTTGGGCGTTTTTGAGTATCTGTTCACTATATGTCTTGAACTCCGGTTGCAACGCTTCGTGAAAGGCCACAGCCTTAGCAGCAATGTTATTCATGTGCGGGCCACCTTGCATACCAGGGAAAACCGCTCGGTCAATGAGCGTTGGGATGTTTTCGATTGTTTTTTCAGGTGCTTGTAATGGGTTTCCGACAATACCTTTAGAAAGAATCAAACCGCCGCGTGGGCCACGAAGCGTTTTGTGTGTCGTGGTTGTCATCACATGGAAACCATGGTCGAGTGGATTCTCGGCTACCCCACCAGCAATCAAACCAGCGATATGCGCCATGTCAGCCATGAGCAATGCGCCAACTTCATTTCCAATCGCAGCAAACTTATCGTAATTAAGAATGCCTGGGTATGCACTAAAGCCGGCAATAATAAGTTTTGGTTTATGTTCAATTGCGAGTTGACGAAGACCTTCGTAATCAATCTCACCTGTTTCAATATCTTTCATCTTGTAACGTACGAAATTATAGAGCTTCGCACTACGAGTAACTGGTGCACCGTGGGTTAAGTGTCCACCGTGGCTCAAATCCATAGCTAAAACAGTATCGCCCGGCTCAAGCCATGCGCTATACACTGCTTCATTTGCTGGCGCCCCAGAGTGAGGTTGCACATTCGCGTGGTCAGCGTGGAATAATTCCTTCGCCCGGTCAATTGCCAACTGCTCTACCTGGTCAGTAAACTCTTGGCCACCATAATACCGTCGGCCCGGATATCCTTCTGAGTACTTATTTGTAAAAACGCTTCCTAAAGCATTCAACACATCATCGCTTACATAATTCTCACTTGGAATCAGTTCAATAACCTCTAGCTGACGGGCAATCTCGCTCGCAACAAGTGCTGCTACTGCATCATCATTCAAAATCTTTGGACGTATTACTTCATTATCAGCCATATAAGGACTCCTCTTTACGTTTATTATACAGGCATAGAGCGAGGATTTCCTATGATCTGTTTGGGGCACTAGAAGCGTAGTGCAGCCCGAAAACGACCGCCATACCTTCCACCCAGGCCAATCCCTCATGGAGTTTCCGGAGTGTAACGGTTCCCTAAACAGATCATAGGAAATCCGACCACTACTTGACCCTATATCATAAAAGGTATAAAATAAGCGCTATGGAATCTAAAAACTACGCTGCAAAAATAGGTACATTAATCCAAGAAACCCGTCAAAACAAAGGCATGACACAGAGTGAACTTGCAAAAGCACTCAAGACAAGCCAAAGTGCAATCAACCGTATTGAAAAAGGCGGTCAAAATATCAGCCTTGATATGTTAGCTCGTATCAGCGAAGTTTTGTCAAGCCCAATTGTTACCGTCAATCAAAGCGGAACTATTAACTTTAGGGTTGAAGGCGGTCAAAAACTTTCTGGACACATCGTCACTAAAACAAGTAAGAATGCAGCCGTAGCACTTCTTTGTGCATCATTATTGAACCGTGGAACTACCACGCTTCGCAAAGTCGCCCGTATTGAAGAGGTAAACCGTATTATCGAAGTCCTCAACAGTGTTGGTGTAAAAACTCGCTGGTTCGGCGACAACGACCTTGAAATTACTCCTCCTGCAAAACTACGTCTTGAAGATATGAACATCGAAGCTGCAAAACGAACTCGCAGTATTATTATGTTCCTTGGTCCACTGCTTCACCGCTACAAAACCTTCAACCTCCCTTACGCTGGCGGTTGCAGCCTTGGTGAACGAACAGTTGAGCCACACCTTAGCGGACTCGAAGCCTTTGGCCTTAAAGTAAACACCGTTACTGGTAAATACGAAGCGACTGTTACAGCCGTCAAACCTGAAAAAGCAATTGTTCTTTCAGAACGTGGCGACACC
>Ga0247814_10000148_pt1 | contig 65669 bp, 55 predicted proteins | sample UWRJL179409R1_FD_179947 | JGI IMG/M metagenome (GOLD analysis project Ga0247814, IMG submission 179947) | Plant litter microbial communities from Arlington Agricultural Research Station in Wisconsin, United States - UWRJ-L179-409R-1 | ecosystem: Environmental > Terrestrial > Plant litter >... | reverse complement strand
CGCTCCGGTTCTGCTCCGTGGGCCCGCCGCCATCGGCCATCCCTGGCCAAGGGCGGCTAACCCGGCATCCATGCCGGGTTGCCCACTGCGCAAAACCTGCGCTCGGCCTTCCGACGGGGCAGGTCAAGATCAAAAGCCAAAGCCAAAGCCAAAGCCAAAGCCGCTTGAACTTGTGGGAGCGAGCTTGCTCGCGAAAAACGTATGGACACCGGGTTTATCCAGACAGCACGCGTTATCGTTGACGTCCTTCGCGAGCAAGCTCGCTCCCACGGGGGATATGTACGCATTCTCCTGTGGCACCGGATTTATCCAGGAAAGGGCCAGTGCTCACGCGTAAATCTGTGTCGCCGCCACGAACACCTCGCGAATAAATTCGCTCCTACACTTCAGGTACGGGCCACGCCGATTCAAAGCCGCTCTGGCTCTGGCTCTGGCTCTGTTTTTGATCTTGATCTTAAGCGCCCCGTCAAACCACGTTGGCCGAAATTCGATGTTGAGTTGCAGGGTAAACCGGCAGGACGCCGGGTTAGCCGCACTGGGCCAGGGATGGCCCTTTGCGGCGGCCCTCCAAATCAATGTCGGATTACGGGCATGCCGAGCCAAAGCGAGGGACCGAGTGGTGGGGCATCTGTGTCGCCACCACGAACGGCTCGCGAATAAATTCGCTACAGCGCGGACTGGCCTTACTCCCCCTGCGCCCCGTAATTCATGATCGACAACAAACGAATCGGTACTTTGACCAACTCTTCGGGACCATGGGGAATATCGCCGTCGAAGGTCAGGCTGTCGCCCGCCTGCATGCGGTACAGCTGATTACCATGCCGATACACCAGTTCGCCCTCCAGCAGGTGCAGGAACTCGGTGCCGGGATGGGAGAAGGTCGGGAACTCTTCGCTGGCGTCGTCCATGGTCACCATGTACGCCTCGAAACTCTTCTTCGGCCCACGCGTGTGGTTGAGCAAGTGATAGGTGTGACCCTTCTCGGTCCCGCGCCGGACCACTTCCAGTCCTTCATCGGCCTTGACCAGCAAGGCGCTGCTGCCTTTCTGATCGTACTGGGCGAACAGCTTGGACATGGGCATGCCCAGCACATCGCACAGACGGCTCAGGTTATCCAGGCTGGTGGACACCTGTGCGTTTTCGATCTTGCTCAGCATGCCCTGGCTGATGCCGGCGATCCGCGCCACATCGGCCAGTTTCAATTCCTGCGCCTGACGCTGGCGCTTGATCTGAATGCCCAGGTACTGCTCGAGTTTCAACTTGGGTTCGGGTTCGTTCGGCATGTTCATCAGGTCTGCACACTTTCCGTTCATTAATCTTTATTTCGCACCAGGAATGTGCGAGTGACCCGGCGGGTGAATGCTCGGGTGTCTGGTTATTCCCACGGGGAAAACAAGTTTCCCATATATACAGCAGAAATTCCTGCACTCGCTCCATTTGTCTCTTGGCATACCAAAGTGGCAAGGGCTTTGCATTCCTCAAGGGAAACTAACTTTCCTTCTCGGAATATGCTGTCGAGAGAAGGCGGTTGGAAAACGATCCTTATCTACAACGCTTGCCATTCGCGAGGAGTGAATTCGCATGTTGCCACCAGAAACACAGCGCTTGATCGAGGAACACGGGATCAAATACGTGCTGGCGCAATTCGTCGATATCCATGGTGCCGCGAAAACCAAGTCGGTGCCGATCTGCGGTCTTGAAGCCGTGGCGGAAGCCGGTGCGGGTTTTGCCGGTTTCGCCATTTGCGGCATGGGCATGGAGCCGCATGGTCCGGACTTCATGGCCAAGGGCGATCTGTCGACCCTGACGCCGGTGCCGTGGCAACCGGGCTATGGCCGGGTGGTGTGCATCGGTCATGTGGATGGCAAGCCGCATCCGTATGACAGCCGATATGTGTTGCAGCAGCAGGTTCAGCGCCTCAAAGACAAGGGCTGGACGCTGAATACTGGCCTGGAGCCTGAATTCAACCTGATGCGCCGGGATGAAGCCGGCAAGCTGCAACTGGTAGACGCCAGCGATAACCTCGACAAGCCGTGCTACGACTACAAAGGCCTGTCCCGGTCCCGTGCGTTTCTTGAGCGTCTGACCGAAGCCCTGCAACCGGTGGGTTTCGAGATCTATCAAATTGATCACGAAGACGCCAACGGCCAGTTCGAGATCAATTACACCTACAGCGATGCCATGGAGTCGGCGGACCGTTTCACCTTCTTCCGCATGGCGGCCGGTGAGATCGCCAATGACATGGGCATGATTTGCTCGTTCATGCCCAAGCCGGACCCGAAACGTGCAGGCAACGGCATGCACTTTCACCTGTCCATCGCCAGTGCCGAAAGCAAGAATCTGTTCTTCGATGCCAGCGACAAGAACGGCATGGGCCTGTCGAAAATGGCCTATCACTTTGCCGCCGGTCTGCTCGCCCATGGCCCGGCGCTGTGTGCCTTCGCTGCGCCGACCGTGAATTCCTACAAACGTCTGGTAGTCGGCAACTCGTTGTCCGGCGCGACCTGGGCGCCAGCCTTTATTGCCTTCGGCGCCAACAACCGTTCGGCCATGGTCCGCGTGCCGTACGGCCGCCTGGAATTTCGTTTGCCGGACGCCGGTTGCAATCCGTATCTGGTCAGCGCCGCGATCATCGCCGCCGGGCTGGACGGCATCGACCGTCAACTGGAACCCGACCAGATCTGCAATGAAAATCTCTACAGCCTGAGCCTGGAAGAAATCGCCGCACGCGGCATCGGCACCTTGCCGCAATCGCTGAAAGAAGCCTGCGATGCGCTGGAAGCCGACCCGCTGTTCGCCGAAGTCATGGGCCAGGAAATCGTCGGTGAATTCATCAAGCTCAAGCGCATGGAATGGGTGGAATACAGCCGCCATGTGAGTGATTGGGAGATCAAGCGTTATACCGAATTTTTCTAGCTACGAGCTTCAAGCCACAAGCCACAAGCCACAAGCTGCAAGCAGAAGCGGTCTGCGGCGAATACGAAAACTTATTTATCAACATGGTCAGCTTGCAGCTCAAAGCTTGCAGCTAACCGCTCCCGAACAAGGTGAGGCTATGTGCGGAATCGTTGGCTTATATCTGAAAAACCCCAAGCTGGAATCCCAGCTCGGCAAGTTGTTTGAACCGATGCTCGAAGCCATGACTGATCGTGGCCCGGACAGCGCCGGTTTTGCCATTTATGGCGATGAAGTGGGTGATGGCTGGATCAAGTTGACCTTGCAGGCCACCACCGATGACTACGATTTCCAGGCACTGGTTGGCGAACTGGAAGGCCGTCTCGGCGCGTCTCTGGACTGGTTTCAGAACGCCAGCGCCATCGTGCTGAAGATCAAGGCTGAAGAAGCTGTGGTGCGCGCCGCATTGGCCGAGCTGGCGCCGAGCGTACGCATCATGAGCGCTGGCAAGAGCATTGAAATCCTCAAGGGCATGGGTTTGCCTCGGGAAATCTCCGAGCGGTTCGGCCTGGGGAACATGAAGGGCAGCCACATCATTGGCCATACCCGCATGGCCACCGAAAGCGCCGTGACCATGGAAGGCAGCCACCCGTTTTCCACCGGTGCCGATCTGTGCCTGGTGCATAACGGTTCGCTGTCCAATCACTTTCGTCTGCGTCAGGAACTGCGCCGCGAAGGTATCAATTTCGATACCGAAAATGACACCGAAGTCGCCGCCGGTTACCTGGCCTGGCGCCTGCAACAGGGCGACTCGCTGAAGACCGCGCTGGACAGCTCGCTGGAAGCGCTGGACGGCTTCTTCACCTTCGCCATCGGCACGCGCAATGGCTTCGCGGTGATTCGCGATCCGATTGCCTGTAAACCGGCCATCCTCGCCGAAACCGACGATTACGTGGCCATGGCCTCGGAATATCAGGCGCTGTCGCGCCTGCCGGGCATCGAAAACGCCAAAGTCTGGGAACCGGCTCCGGCCACCATGTACATCTGGGAACGCGAGTCGGCTTAAGGAACGCACACATGAAAACTATCGATCTTTCCACGTCCACCGTGCGTGAGCTGAATCAGGCGCTGCACGATCAAGTCAACAATGTTCAGGATCGCGAATGGGTCGTCACCCATTCCAACGGCGCGCACAACCTCGCGGTTGGCGTCAACGAAGCGGTGTCCATCGATATCCAGGGCCACGCCGGTTACTACTGCGCGGGCATGAATCAGAAGGCGTCGATCACTGTGCACGGCAACGTCGGCGTCGGTTGCGCCGAAAATATGATGTCCGGATACGTACGCGTTAAAGGCAGCGCTTCCCAGGCTGCCGGTGCCACGGCCCACGGCGGCTTGCTGGTTATCGAAGGTGACGCCGGGGCGCGCTGCGGCATTTCCATGAAAGGTATCGACATTGTGGTCGGCGGCAGCATCGGTCACATGAGCTGCTTCATGGGCCAGGCCGGGCGACTGGTGGTCTGCGGCGACGCCGGCGATGCGCTGGGCGACTCGCTGTACGAAACCCACATCTACGTGAAGGGCGCAGTGGAATCCCTGGGCTCGGACTGCATCGAGAAAGAAATGCGTGCCGAGCATCTGGAAGAGCTGCAAGCGCTGCTCAACCGCGCGGGTTTCGAGCATCAGGCGGCTGATTTCAAGCGCTACGGTTCGGCCCGCCAGTTGTACAACTTCAAAGTCGATAACGCCTCCGCGTACTGATCCAGGAGAACCACCATGTCCGAGCCTACAACTCCAAAAGCAGCACCTCCGGTTCTACGCGAGTCGGCCACGTTCGACCGCCTGACCATTCAGGAAATCCAGCGTGCCGCCGAAACCGGCATCTACGACATTCGCGGCGGCGGTACCAAGCGCAAGCTGCCGCATTTCGATGACTTATTGCTGCTCGGCGCCAGCGTTTCCCGCTATCCGCTGGAAGGCTACCGCGAGAAGTGCGGCACCGATGTGATCCTCGGCAACCGTTTCGCCAAGAAGCCGCTGCACTTGAAGATCCCGGTGACCATCGCCGGCATGAGCTTCGGCGCGCTGTCGGCCAACGCCAAGGAAGCTTTGGGCCGTGGCGCGACCATCGCCGGCACCAGCACCACCACCGGCGACGGCGGCATGACCCCGGAAGAGCGCGGCCAGTCGCAGCATCTGGTCTACCAATACCTGCCGTCGCGCTACGGCATGAACCCGGACGACTTGCGCAAGGCCGATGCCATTGAAATTGTCCTGGGGCAGGGCGCCAAGCCGGGCGGCGGCGGTATGTTGCTGGGCATGAAAGTCACCGAGCGTGTGGCCGGTATGCGAACGTTGCCGATTGGTGTCGATCAGCGTTCGGCCTGCCGCCACCCGGACTGGACCGGCCCGGACGATCTGGCAATCAAGATTGCCGAGATCCGCGAAATCACTGATTGGGAAAAGCCTATCTACGTGAAAATCGGCGCCAGCCGCCCGTACTACGACGTCAAGCTCGCGGTCAAAGCCGGTGCTGACGTGATCGTGCTCGATGGCATGCAAGGCGGCACGGCAGCGACTCAGGAAGTCTTCATCGAACACGTCGGCCTGCCAATTCTGTGCTCCATCCCGCAAGCGGTTCAGGCGTTGCAAGAGATGGGCATGCACCGCAAGGTTCAGCTGATCGTTTCCGGCGGCATTCGTAACGGTGCTGACGTGGCCAAGGCCATGGCGCTGGGTGCCGATGCGGTTGCAATTGGCACGGCGGCCTTGATCGCGCTGGGCGACAACCATCCACGCCTGGATGAAGAACTGAAAAAAATCGGTTCGGCAGCCGGTTTCTACGACGACTGGCAAAACGGCCGCGACCCGGCGGGCATCACCACCCAGGACCCGGAACTGTCCAAGCGCCTTGATCCGGTAGAAGGCGGACGTCGTCTGGCCAATTACCTGCGGGTGCTGGTGCTGGAAGCGCAAACCATGGCCCGCGCCTGCGGCAAGTCGCACCTGCACAACCTCGATCCAGAGGATCTGGTAGCGCTGACGGTCGAATCGGCAGCCATGGCGCGAGTGCCACTGGCCGGTACATCGTGGATTCCGGGGGCAGTTACGGGTTATTGATCGCTCAAGAACCGTAGATACCGTCTTGATGCTCATCACACGCCCCGTAGGACCGGCTTTAGCCGGGAGGAGTCCGGTACATTCGCAGCGGTTGCGTCGTCAGACATTCCGCCCTCCCGGCTAAAACCGGTCCTACGCAGACTGTGTGAAAACGTCACGAGCGAAGGCAAGACAAGGCAAAAACAGGCGGAAAAGCGGAGTCTAGGTGTTCTAAATGAGCATTTTCCGCCTGTTTTTAACGCAGTATTGCCGAGCGCAGTAGTTTTCACACAGTCTGTACGGATCCTGCGTGCCGGCCGACACCGTGCAATCCACTGTTGGTCTCGCGTCGGATTTGGATCCGTAGGAGCGAGTTTGCGTTGAATTAAAAGAGGCCGAAAAGGCCCGACGCCGCACTTCACTTTGCTCACTGCCAGACACTTTCCATTCATTTGCAGGAGCTTCGAAAATGGTTAACCGTCTACCTGGCAAATCCCTTCTCGCTTTACTGGCTGTGAGTCTCATCAGTCCGTTGGCCCATGCGGCCGACGCACCAACCCTCAATACCGGCAGCACCGCGTGGATGATCACCGCCGCTGTGCTGGTGTTGTTCATGTGTCTGCCGGGCCTTGCGCTGTTTTATGGCGGTCTGGTGCGAGCCAAGAACATGCTGTCGTTGTTCACCCAGTGTTTCGGCGTGGCCGGTCTGGTGGGCGTGTTGTGGGTGATCTATGGCTATAGCATGGTCGTGGACACCACCAACATGGTGGAAGGTGAAGTGACCTTCAACAGTTTTGTCGGCGGGTTGAACCGTGCGTTCTTGTCCGGGATGACTGCCGAGAGTCTGGTGGGCGATATTCCTGAAGGCGTGTTCGTGACCTTCCAGATGACCTTCGCGATCATTACTCCGGCGCTGATTGCCGGTGCCTTCGCCGAGCGCATGAAATTCTCCGCCGCGCTGCTGTTCATGGCCTTGTGGTTCACCCTGGTCTACGCACCGGTTGCGCACATGGTCTGGGGTGGCGCGGGCGCCTTGATGCACAACTGGGGCGTACTGGATTTCGCCGGCGGCACGGCGGTACATATCAACGCAGGCGTTGCGGCATTGGCCGCCTGTTTGATCCTCGGCAAACGCAAAGGCTATCAAAACACGCCGATGCCAGCGCACAACCTGAGCCTGACCATGGTTGGCGCAGCGATGCTCTGGGTCGGCTGGTTCGGTTTCAATATCGGCTCGGGCGGCGGTCTGAGTGGCTTGTCAGGGATTGTCATGCTCAACACGCAGCTGGGCGCCTGCGCCGGGATTCTGGGCTGGATGTTCACCGAGTGGTTCAAGGTCGGCAAGCCGAGTGCATTGGGTCTGGCCAGTGGTGCGTTGGCCGGTCTGGTGGGGATTACGCCAGCATGCGCTTACGTCGGAGTCGGCGGCGCACTGGCGATTGGTCTGCTCTGCGGGGTGTTCTGCTACCTGAGCGTGACCGTCCTCAAACAGCGTTTCGGTTATGACGACAGCCTCGACGTGTTCGGCCTGCACGGCATCGGCGGCATGATCGGCGCGGTGCTGACCGGCGTGTTCTGTGTACCGGCGTTGGGTGGGCTGGTCGAAGGCGTGACCATGGGCAGCCAGGTCGTGGCGCAAATCAAAGGCGTGCTGATGACGACGGTGTATTGCTTCGTGGTCAGCTGGATCATCCTGAAAGTGGTCAACGTGATCGTCGGCCTGCGCGCCCATGAGTCGGTGGAGGAGATGGGGCTGGATCTGGCCGAGCATAACGAGCGGGCTTATAACCACTAAGGTCGGCAGCCTAGCGCGCGGGTTCATGATTGAACCCGCGTTGTCGTGTCTATCTGACAGAAGCTTATGCTGCGTTACGCAAACTGCAGGTCTGGCGCGCTGGTTGTGGAGGCTTCCAGCTGCAACCGGGTCGCGATGACGGTGTTCTTCAGCAAGTAGGCGATGGTCATCGGTCCGACACCGCCGGGCACCGGCGTAATCGCGCTGGCCACGGTGCGCGCGCTGGCATAGTCCACATCCCCTACCAGACGGCTGCCCGTCTGCGTCTCGATACGATTGATCCCCACATCAATGACCACCGCGCCAGCCTTGAGCCAACTGGCGTCGATCATTTGCGGACGGCCGACGGCTACCACCACGATGTCGGCCATCCGGCACAAGGCCGCTGCGTCGACGCTACGTGAGTGCACCACGCTGACCGAGCAATTGGCCTGCAGCAGCAGGGTTGCCATGGGTTTGCCGACAATGTTGGAGCGACCGATCACCACGGCATGCAGGCCGCTCAAGTCGCCGCAGGTGTCGTACAACAGGCGCATGCAACCGCTGGGCGTGCAGGGCGTCAGCACCGTCGCCCCCTGCACCAGCCCGCCGACGTTTTGCCGATGAAAGCCGTCCACATCCTTGATGGGGTCTATGGCCTGGATCACGATGTGTTCCTGAATCTGCGAAGGCAACGGCAGTTGCACCAGAATACCGTTGACCGCTGGATCGGCGTTCAATTGCGCGATCAGTGCCAGCACCTGTGCTTGCGTGGTGCTGGCTGGCAGGCGGTATTCCAGTGAACGGATACCCACTTCTTCAGCCCTGAGCAGTTTATTGCGCACGTAAACCTGGCTGGCGGCGTCGTCGCCGATCAGCAGCACCGCCAGCGCGGGATGGATCTGCTGTCGGGCCAATGCGCCGACTTCATCTTTGACTTCGCTGAGGACCTGGGCCGCGATGGCTTTGCCGTCGATGTCCCGGGCGAATGCAGGGGAAACGCTCATGGGGTGAGTCACCTTGGTATTGATGGCGGGGGAAGCGATGGACACCGGGCCGCAGTGTTCCATCGCGAGGAGTTGCAAGGGGGCGTCAGGCTACCAGTCGGTGGCAGAAGAACACCACCAATGCACCTGCAATCAGCGTGACATAAGGCAGTACGCCTGCGCGTTTGACGCCTGCGTCGGCCTGCAGATGCAGGTCGGTCAGCATCGCTTGGGGAAACGTCCCTTTATCCTGCAGATAGTGGCGGAAACAGAAGACGGGAATGATCAGCACCGCGAGGATCAGCCCGGTCACCAGTGTACCGGCGCCCCAGATGTCGGCGCCCAGGCCCATGCAGGCCAGATTGACGAAACTCAGCACGCCACCGGCCGCCAGTAGCAGCGTCGGTGCCTTGTAGGGGCGAACCCAGTCCGGGCGGTCCAGGCGATGAATCCAGCCGGCGTTGAGGTTCAAAAAGTTGAAGATGATGTAACTGACGTTGGAGGCGGCCAACACGAACACGTAGTCAGACATCAGCAGCAACAGCAGGTTGAACGACAAGTCAGTCCACATGGCGGCCGTGGGTGCGCCGTGCTCATTGGTGCGGCCCAGGTATTTGGGCAGCCAGCCGTCCACTGAAGCCTGATACAGGGTGCGCGATGAACCGGACATCGACGTCATGATCGCCAGCAGCGTGGCGAGAATCAGCATGATCAGCACGATATTGGCCACGACTTTGCCGCCGCCGATGCTGTCCGCCATCGCCTGGCCGACACCCATGCCGCTGTAGATGCCGGGGGAGAGCAGGCCGCTGTAGACCGCCGGGGTCACGATTGCACCGGTGGCGTCGAGCACTGCGGGTGTGACCAGCTCACCCAGACCGAGACTGCCCTGGAAGGCCAGCGGGACGAGGGTAAACACGACAATGCACAGCAGGCCGGAATAAAAAATCGCCTTGAACGTGTCACGCTTGGGGTCTTTGAATTCCCGGGTGTAGCACACCGCGGTTTCGAAGCCGTAAGTCGACCACGCGGCAATGAACAGGCCTCCGGCCATTAACGACCAGCCGGAGATATCCCAGGTGCCGTCGATGACTTGTCCGGCCGCGTCGCGAGCCAGGGGATAAAGTGGCAGGAAGTTGGCCTGGGTGGCATCCCCGGTCAGCAGCGGCACCACACCGACCAATAACAGCGGGATCAGTGAGGTGATGCCCAGCACCAGAGTCAGCCGCGCCGAGCGCAGAATGCCGCCGTGCTGGACCGCGAACACGCCCAGCAGGATCAGCAGGCCAATGGCGAAGGTTGCGTTGATTCGCAGTGACAGCCCGCTCTTGATCCAGCCCAGATCCAGCAGCGTCAATTGCCAGGTGTTGATCAATGCGTCAGCGGGGAACAGTGCGGTGAGGATATAACCGGCCGCCAGTCCCGAGCCAATGGATAACACCGGGGACCAGGCCAGCCAGTTGCACCACACCGAAACCGGAGCGATCAACTTGCTGTAACGCACCCACGCGATGGCGCCATACACCGATGCACCTCCGGATTTGTGTGGAAACAGACCGGCGATCTCGGCGTAAGTGAAGGCCTGTATAAAACCGAACAGGATTGAAACGATCCAGACGATCCACGCGGGTTTGCCGACCGTGGCGGCAATCGCACCGATGGAAAACAGCACCAGTGCAGGCACGCCACTGGCCACCCAGAAAGCCCCACGCCAATCGATCTTGCGGTGCAGGCCGACCGAAGGCGCGGCCTGCGGTACGGTCTCGAACGTAGTCGCTTGCATCTTTGTATTCCCATGTCTGAGTAGAGTTATCGTGGGGCAGTCAAAGTGTTTGGCGCACTTGCTCGTTTGCCGATCAGCTCCGTACCCGGCCCTTGTCCGGGTCGTAGAAAATCGGTGCCGTGACCCTGGCGCTGATGCGCTTCTGCAGGCCATCGATTTTGCCAACTTCAAGTTCTGTGCCGATCTCGGCGCAGGCCACGTCGATGCGACACAGCGCGATATTGCTGGCCAGCAAGGGCGAGCGGCAGGCACTGGTCACGACACCGACCCGGGCTCGACCGCTGTACACCGTGTCACCATGCTGAGCCCCTTCGTTTCCGCTCAATTGCAGCCCCACCAGCTTGTGAGCCGGATGGGTGCTGCGCCGGATCAGCGCGTCGCGGCCAATGAAGTCGTCAGTCTTGCTCTTGAGGGGCACGCTGAAACCGATGCCCGCCTCGAATGGATCGGTCTGGTCGGTGAACTCATAGCCCGCGAAGATCAGTCCGGCTTCGATTCGCAGCATATCCAGCGCTTCCAGACCCAACGGGACGATGCCCAGGGGCTGGCCCAGTTGCCAGATGCGATCCCAGACCTGTCCGGCATCCTGTGGCTGGCACCAGACTTCATAACCCAGCTCGCCGGTGTAGCCCGTGCGGGAGATCATCAGCGGGCAGCCGTCATAACCGTCCAGGCGACCCACCAGAAAGCGAAACCAGCCCAGTGTGTCTACGCCGGGTTGAGTAGACGGCGTCCAGATCATCTGGCTGAGCAGTTCGCGGCTGAGTGGGCCTTGTACCGACAGGTTGTGAATCTGATCGCTGGCCGACTTGATCCACACTTTCATACCCAGCTTTTGCGCCTGTTCGCGCAGCCAGACACCGGCGTAATCCTCACCGCAGATCCAGCGGAAGTTATCCGGCCCCAGACGCAGCAGGGTGCCGTCATCTAGCATGCCGCCATGCTCATGGCACATGGCCGAATACACCACTTGACCGATTGCCAGACGCCGGATATCCCGCGTCAGGCAATACTGCAACAGGGCTTCGGCGTCCGGACCCAGGATTTCGAATTTGCGCAGGGCAGTCAGGTCCATGACCGCCACCCGTTCCCGGCAACCGATGTATTCGTCGATGGCGCCGAATCCGTCATAGCGAAACGGTAACCACCAGTTGCGGTAATCGACGAAGCTGCCCGTCAAGGCCTTGGTGCGCGAGTGAAATCCCGATTCCCGAGTGAGAACCGGATCGGCGTCGGCAGTGGTTCGAGTGCTCATGGCGATGGAAAAGTGCTCCTTTTCGCTGTAGATGCGGATATGGATATCGGTCGGGTTCCAGCCATTGGCCGGATCAATGTCATCCGGGCAGGAAGAACTGCCGCAGACCAGATCGTTCATGGCGCGCAGCAACACATAGTCGCCGGGGCGCGACCACGGCTCGTCCAGAGTCATGTGCTGGTGCGCGTCAATGCCGGTATTGAAGAAAAAATTGATGGCTGGCCAGCCAGTGCGTGGCTGTATGCCAAAAGGCGTTAGGGTCCGGCTCAGGTTGTCACTGCAGTTGGCGTGCCCGAAGTAGCCATGGGTTTCGTAGTAGCGCGCGGCGCAGGCCAGCGCGAAGGAATCATGTCGGCCAACGGTATCGCGCACCACTTCCAGCATCGGCTGCATCCGACGGTCGAAGAATTTTCCGAACAGGCCCGGTGCCGGATAAGCGCTGCCATTCAGGGTGCGGGTTACGGTCTGGTCCAGATCCAGCTCCAGGCCCCGGTCCAGTGCACGTCGATCAAAAGCAACAAAGTCCGAGCACTGGCGACCGGCAACGTCCAGCACCTGGATATATTGGCCTTTGGCAACGCTGTAGCCCTTGGCTGTTCCGGCCTCAATAGTGAACTCGTCGATCAGCTCGCCCAGCGGTTCCGGCAAGGCCGGCAGCAGAATAGGTGATGCAGCGGCGCGTTCAACCAGCAGACGCAGTTCGCTGGGGCGGTATTGCTGATCCACGGGGGTCGGCCCGTCTTGTGCGCCTACGATGATCAGCAGAGGCTCATCGGCGACAAAGTCACGATGGTGCCCGGCGGGCGCTTCATCGCCCCACAACAAGGTCGCGCCCGGCAACTGGCGCCAGTCCAGGCCGCGCTTGTGCAAGGCCTGGTCGATGCGCCGCGCTTGCAATGTTCCGCTCGCCAGACGTTCATTGATAAAGCGGCAGGCCGGTGACTGGCTCAAACCCCAGGCGCCCAGCGCGTTGCGTCCGCTGGCCTGAATGACCAGCATCTGGCAGGTTTGCCGCCCTTCGATATCGATCACCTGCAGGCGGTCGCCAGGGTAAAGCTCGATCAGTGTCAGCCCGCCCACAGCGACGCGATAACGTTCGGTTCGCGGCGCGCGGGCAAACAGACCGGGTTCCCGGGGGCGGGAAACGCGAGGAGCATTCATGTTCACGCTCCGCGTCAACCGACCGACTTGATAGAGGAAGCCGGCTCACCCAGATACGCCGCCATGGAGTCGTCCAAGGCTTGCAGCCAGGGCGTGTGATGGGGCGGTGACTGAGTGCCGGTCATCAATGAGCGGTAGGACTTGTCGCGGTAGCCCATGATGTCTGCGGCCTTGTCATGCTTCCAGTGCAGAAAGGTCTCGTTGACGGCCGGGATATCGAAGTCGGGGTAGTCCGTGGCATTGACCAGCTGCTGGATGTAGGCGCCCTGGTATTCAAACATCTGCTGGTTGGTTTCCAGCAGCTGTTCCCGCTCATACCATTGCTGGCTGTCCGCCAACATGTCGGCGTGGGAAGGCAGTGCAATACGCCCCAGGATCACATCACGGGCATACCAGGCCTGGGCGTCGAACATATTGAACGAGTACCACTGGTCCTGCATGCCGAGGTAGATCAGGCGCGGGTTCGCTTCCCAGAACACGCCCTTGTACAGATTCCGTGGCCAAAGACGGTTATCGGTCTTGAGGTTCAATTCGTCAGGCAGGAACGGGAAGTGATGCTTGTAGCCGGTGCACAGGATAACGGCATCAATGTGCTTGCTGGTGCCGTCGATAAACCAGGCACGGTTGTTTTCCAGGCGGTGCAGCAGCGGTTTTTCTTCCCAGTTGCTCGGCCATTGGTAGCCCATGGGCGCACTGCGGTAGCAACTGGTGATACTGCGCGCACCATATTTGTAGCACTGGGAGCCGATGTCCTCGGCCGAATAGCTGCTACCGACAATCAACAGGTCCTTGTCCTTGAACTCCAGCGCCTCTCGAAAATCATGGGCGTGGAGAATCCGTCCGGCAAATTGCTCGAAGCCCTGAAAGTGAGGGACTTTCGGCGTCGAGAAATGCCCACAGGCATTGATGACGAAATCGAACTCCTCACTGCTGGTGATATCACGGGTGTAGTCATGGGCGCTGACGGTGAAACGTTGTGTGTCTTCGTCAAAGCTGACCTGACGCACGACGTGATTGAAGCGGATGTAGTCGCGTACGCCGGCTTTCTCCACGCGTCCCTTGATGTAATCCCACAGCACTTCCCGGGGTGGATAAGAGCCAATGGGCCGGCCGAAATGCTCTTCAAAGGTGTAGTCGGCGAACTCCAGACACTCTTTCGGGCCGTTGGACCACAGGTAGCGGTACATGCTGCCGTGCACCGGCTCGCCGTTTTCATCCAGGCCGGTGCGCCAGGTGTAATTCCACATGCCGCCCCAGTCCTGCTGCTTTTCGTAGCAGACCAGTTCCGGGATCACGACGCCCTTGTCACGGGCTGATTGAAACGCTCGAAGTTGTGCCATGCCGCAAGGGCCGGCGCCAATGATTGCCACGCGTAGGGTCATGGTCGTGCCTCGTAATGTTCGAAGGGAGCGCTTAGCGGAAGATCACTGTCTTGTCCCGGTTGATGAAAACCCGGTGTTCCAGGTGATATTTCAGCGCCTTGGAAAGCGCCACGGTTTCGGTGTCCCGGCCGATGGCCACCAGCGAATCCGGCAGATGGGTATGGTCGACTCGCTGGATTTCCTGCTCGATGATCGGACCTTCGTCCAGGTCGCTGGTGACGTAGTGGGCGGTGGCGCCGATCAGCTTCACGCCGCGGTCATAGGCCTGGTGATAGGGCTTGGCGCCTTTGAAGCCGGGAAGGAACGAGTGATGGATATTGATGGCACGCCCTGACAGCTGTTTGCACAGATCGTCGGACAGAATCTGCATGTAGCGCGCCAGCACCACCAGATCGGTCTGGGTGTCCTGAACGATGCGCATCAGTTCCGCTTCCTGGCTGGTCTTGGTGTCTTTGGTCACTGGCAGATAAATGAAGCGGATGCCCTCACGCTCGGCCATGGCTCGCAAATCAAGGTGGTTGGAGACCACCGCCGTAATCTGCATATCCATTTCGCCTTTGCGGTGGCGATACAGCAGGTCGGTGAGGCAATGGTCGAACTTGCTGACCATCAACAGCACGCGAGTGGGCTGGCGGGTGCAGAACAACTTCCATTGCATATCGAAGCCGCCGGCCAGGCTGCTTAATTGCCGTTTCAGCGCGTCGATGTCGGCGACCGCCTGCTTGTTGAACCGAAACACCGCACGCATGAAAAACTGCCCGGTGAATTCATCGTCGAACTGCGCCAGCTCGCTGATGTAGCACTCCTGGTCGGCCAGGCAAGAGGTGATCGCCGCGACGATCCCGGAGGCGGCCGGACAATTGATCTTGAGGATGTAATGTTCGTCTGGGGTACTCATGGAGCTGCTCCTGTGCAAATCGGCGGACCTGATCAGCCTTTGGCCGTGCGTTTGGTTTTCTGCGGGTCGTCAAAGGGCAGGGCGTGGGTCAGCGCACCGGTCTGCTGGCTGCCGCGCAGTTCCAGGGCGACGCCGGGGACGGAACAGGCAACGCTCATCCGGGCAATCGCCATGGAGCGTTTGGTCAAGCGCGAGTACATGCCGCAGGTCACCACGCCGACCTGTTTGCCCTCATGCCAGAGGGTGTCGCCCGCTTCGGCGGCCCGCACGCCGTCGAGCAATACGCCGGCGATCCTGAATCGCTCCTTGCCACGCAGTCGCCGGTGTTCTTCGGCGCCGCGAAATTCGAGCTTTTCTGGGGAGACGGTGAAGTCCAGGCCCATTTCCCACAGCGTGTCGCCCGCTTTCTGATCGGCAAAGGGGTACATCTGGGAGTTGTCGTAAGGGAAGAACATCAGCGAGCTTTCAACGCGCAGCCAGTCAAGGGCCGTGAACGCGCAAGCAATGATGCCCATGCCTGTCCCTTCTTGAAGAATCCGGTCCCAGATGGCCGGAGCATCGGCGGCCTTGCAGAAAATTTCGTAACCGCGTTCGCCGGTGTAGCCGGTTCGGGAGATCATCACTGGCCGGTCAAAGAGCCGGGTCTGCATGTGGTGGAAATAGGGCAGCTGGCGAATGCCGGGTACGTGCTCGGCCAGAAAGTCCACGGCCAGCGGACCTTGCAGTGACAAGTCGTGCAGGTCATCGTCGAACAGGATCGCTACCTGACGGCCCTGGGCCGAGCGCACCAGCATCTCGTGCCCGGTGCCTGCGCCGTGAACCACCATGAAGGCATTGGGGCCGGTGCGATAAACGATGCAGTCATCGACGAACTTGCCTTCCTCGTCGAGCATCGAGGCATATACGGATTTGCCGGGGTACAGCTTGCTGATGTCCCGGGTGGTCGCCCATTGCAACAGGCTTTCGGCGTGGGGGCCGACGTAGTGGACTTTTTTGAGGCCCGAAACATCCATCAGCCCGGCGCGGGTGCGAATCGCTTCATGGTGGTCGGCCAGGTCAGAGTCGTACGTCCAGGCGGTGCCCATGCCGTTCCAGTCTTCAAGGTTGGAGCCCAGTGCGCGATGCCGGTCAGCGAGTGCAGAAATGCGCCATGAATTGGCCATAAATATGTCCTTGTCGAGAAAACAGGGGTTGTTAAATCAGGCTTGGGGATCAAAGCGGCTCAGCCACTGGACCAGCGTCTGTCGGTAACGGGTCATGCCTTTGTAGTCCGCGATGGGATCGGGCAGATCACGCAGGACGCGATGCAGTCGGCAACCCCAGCCCGGTTGCGTGACCAGTTCGTCCATGCTGATCAAATAGGTACGAATGCTGAACATCAGGCCGTTGCTGCGCGGCAGGCGCGCCATGAACTGCAATTCGACCCGCAGATGCACCCGCTGCCCGACGTTATCCGGCGTCACGGTGCCGCGATCAGAGCCCCATTCGTGAAAGGTTTCCGGGGATGAATCCAGGCGTGGATTGATGGTCAGTGTCCAGTTCAGTCGCCGCACCGGCTGGCCTGTCTGCATGGCGAGCAAATACTTCAAGGCTCGGTCGAAGACGCCCATCTGATTGGCCATGGGCACGGGCGTGTGCCATTGCTTGAAACTCATGCCCGCATCGAACGCCAGGGACCAGTCGGCGGGGCTGGTCACCATGCCGGCATCCATGAACAAGTCGTTATCGCGCTGATCCAGCAGGGCGAAATCCCCCTGGACCTGCCGGGTGATGAACTCCAGCGGCTCGCAAGGCAACGTCGAGGCATCGCCGAAAATGAAGCGTTGATCGATGTTCAACGCCTTGTTGCGCCAATGCCAGTGTTGACCGTTCTGATCCAGCTCGAACCACTGGGGGTAATCCCGGGAAAGGTTCTCCATCAGCATTTGCAGGGCGTCCCACGCGGCGGGCTGCATGTGCGGCATGACCAGATATCGGCCCGGGTCCTTGTCCAGCACCAACGCTCGTTCGGCCATTTCCGAGAGGTAATGTTCGTCGATGTCGAACCAGTGTTCGTAAATGGAGCCGGGGTCTTTCGAGTTGGCCGGCTCGATATTCACGGAATACAGGTAGCTGTCTTCGTTGAACGGGAAAGGGAAGCGCTGGATAGCCTTGGGACTGTTGCGAAAGCTGAAGTTTTCGCGGTAGGTCTCTTTAGGGCTGAACTGAATGGACATGATGTTGACTCCTGAAAGATCCGGAAAACTAAAGATCCAGCGCAACGCAAGGCCCGTAGCCTCGGGAAACACAAGGCATGAGGAATTCGGCCTGTTCGGCGGCATTGAGAAAATTGTCCCGATGTTCGATTTCGCCGCCTAGATGGCGGGTTACGCAGTGGCCGCAGACACCGCCGCGACACAGGTTCGGCACCGGCACACCAGCGTCTTCAAGGGCTTCGAGCAGGCTTTGATCGGCACCGACCTGGAGGCGCCTGCCGCTGCGAGTCAGTTCCAGTTCCAGTGGCTGGCCGGGTTGTGGAGCGCTGAAGGCTTCGCAATGCAGGCGACTGGCCGGCCAGCCCTGCGCCCTGGCCTGCTCCTGGACAGCGTTGAGCAGCGATTGCGGGCCACAGGTGTAGACATGGCTGCCCAGGGAACGATTGCTGAAAATCGCCTTCGGATCGAAATCCTTGCTGGTTTGGTAGCCGTGCAACCGTGAGCCAAGACGGGTTCGCAGTTGATCGAGATAAGCGTCGGTCAGGCCTGGGCGATACAGGTAATGCAGCTCGAAGTTCGCCTGACGTTGCTCCAGAGTCTGGATGTACGCCATGAACGGCGTAATACCGATGCCCCCGGCAATCAGAATGTGCAACTGGCCGGTGGAGTGCAGGGCGAACAGGTTGGCGGGCGCAGAAATGGTCAGGGTGTCGCCCACTTTTACCCTGTCGTGCAGATAACGGGAACCGCCTCGGGAGCGCTCCTGCAAGCGCACGGCGATCCGATAGTGATCGTTGTTGGCCGGATCGCTCGTCAGCGAATAGGCATTGCGCAGGTTTCGCTCGCCGATGGGCAAATGCACCTGCACGTGGCTGCCGGGCGAGAATCCGGGCAGGTTTCCCCCGCAGGGAGCCAGGGTGAATTCGCGTACGATGGGCGTGAGCATCCGTGCTGCACTGACCTGCACTTGCAGACCGACGCTCATGACCGCGACTTCCCGTAGGGGGCATCGGCATCCATGCAGACACCCAGATAAGCGCCCAGGCGTCGTGAAAAATGCTCACGTATTTCCAGCAGAACATCGCAGCCCCGACATTGCAGCGAAGCGGCGGCATCACCAGGCTGAGTCAGCCCGCAATGCACGCAGTAGACGGAGCGAGCGCCAGACACCGAGCACAGCGTCATTTCGATCTCGTCGTCTTGCAGCCCGGCATCCCGCGCCTGACTGTGGACATGCCAGATAAATGCTTCGTCGCCCATGATGTACAGATGACTGCCGACCCTGGCGGCGGCGAGCCACTGGCGCAGATCCTCCGGGAAACCGTCGCCCTGGGCATCAAGAATGCGCCACTGCCCCAACCGGCTGACAAAGGGCGCGCAAGCTTCGGCCGATTGAGTGACCGCCAGACAATATGTCACCGCTGCCAATGGCTGCGGTTCGCCGTAGCGGGGAAGGCTGTTATGAAGCCGGTGATCGTCGATGCACTGTCTGTCGAGCATGGGTTTTCATCCTTGCTGAGCGTATGGCGGCGGGCAGGCATGAATGACTGAGCCTGGCGGTCCGCAATGTTTTCTGACAGGCAAGATAGTTTCCCAGAAGGAATGTCCAATCAATCTGGAAAAAGGGCTATCTCTTTGGGGGTAGTCCTATGAAACCGGGCAGTTGGGGCATGAAACTTGCTGTTTCGAAGCAGATGCCCGGCCTATAAAAAAAGGATCTCTGGTTTGCAAAACCGACTGCACGGGTTGGCACGCTGGTTTCAGTGGGTCGAGCCACAGCAAGTGAGCCATGCACGCAAGCTGCTGGCTGAGCTGCCGTTGGGCGTGGTGCACGCTGACGGTGCCCTGCCGCTGTTTCTGGACCGTTTCGACGCGTTGCTGCCCGGCTGCAAACTGAATTTGATTCTCGGTGACATGGACTTCGGGCCGACACGCAAAATCCTGATCAGCGAGTGCCACACTGACGCCGCCTGTCCCTGGCGGGCTGTCAAGGCGGGACCAATGCCTCTGGCCTGCACCACATGCCGCAAGCGTGGCGTGCAGCGGCTGGTCTGTGTCCTGCCGGACGAAGGCGACCAAGGCAAAGGGTTTGTGCTGCTCGATACAACCGGGGTGGCTGGCAGGTATTTGCGCTTGCTGCTGCAAGACGCAGCGCATTCGCTGGGTGTCGCGGTGCAGTTGCTGCGGCACCAACGTGAGTCGCAACGTAAACAGGCCACGTTTCAACATGGCGCACTGGCCCGTGAACTTCACGATTCGGTGGCCCAGCAGTTGGGGTATCTGTCGTTTCAGGCGCGCTTGATCCAGAGCCAAATGTCGGAACCTGAAGTGGCTGCCGCCTCACTTGCAGAGCTCAGTACAGGCCTGAGCCAATTGCAGCGGCAGGTGCGCGAATTGATTACCAGCGCAAGGCTGACCATGGACGGACGGTCGCTGCGCCAGGCCCTGGCGGATTCGGTCGCCGAATTTTCCCGACGCTGCATCATCGTCTTCGAATTGGACAACCGCCTGGCCGACGATGCCTTGAGTCCTGCAACCGAGCTGCAAGTCCTGCAGATCATTCGCGAGGCCTTGACCAACGCGGTGCGCCACTCCCATGCCCGGCACGTGCGCATCGAATTACGCCAGGACCAGGAGGGTGATGCATCGATTTCGGTCGAAGATGACGGCATCGGCCTGAGTCCTGCCTCAGAAGCAGAAAATCACTTTGGCCTGGCGATCATCCGCGAGCGCGCTTCAGCGATTGGCGCGCGGCTGTCCATTGAGCCAATCCGGCCCCACGGCGTTCGTGTGCACCTGGGGCTATCTGCTTTTCACGCCGACACATCAGGGAGTTTCGATGTCAGCCACGACCTTGTTACTGATCGATGACCACCCGCTGTTTCGCAAAGGCCTGGCGCAATTGTTTGCTGCCTGCGACGACTTTGAAGTGGTCGGGCAGGCGGCCAGCGGCAGAGAAGGGATCAACCTGGCAGTCAGTCTGGCACCGCAACAGGTGTTGCTGGATTTGCATATGCCTGGCCTGAGTGGTCTGCAGGTTCTGGATGAACTCCGTCAACTGAGCCTGGGGTGTCAAATCGTGGTGCTGACCGCCTCCATGGATCGTGGTGAATTGCTGACGGCGTTGCGTCTTGGGGCCAACGGTTATGTGCTCAAGGAAACCGAGCCCGATGCGCTCCTGGCCTACATGCGCAACTGCAACAAAGGCGCCATTGTTCTGGACGATTGCCTGGTGTCATTACTTGCTGGACAGCTTGAGCCCGAGCGAAGTCCTGCGATGGCCGATACCTGTGGCCTGACCGAGCGCGAGGGGCAAACCCTGACCCTGATTGCTGCCGGCATGAGCAACAAACAGATCGCTCGGGAGCTGGGCATCAGCGATGGCACGGTGAAGATCTACGTCAGGAATCTGTTGCAGAAGCTGAACCTGCATTCACGCCTGGAGTTGGCATCCTGGGTGCACAACGCTGCTTCATCCAGAAAACAGGAGCGCCACTGAATGACCCTGCAAAGTGTCGCAGCGGACTTGTTACGCGATGAGCAGTCGCTGGCGGTGCTGGATCGTTTTCCAGTTGCGTTGCTGGAGTTGCGTGAAGATGGCCGGATCGCGCGTTGTAATCGGGCCTGGATTGAACTGATGGAAAAGCCCGACGCGCAATGCGACATCATGGATTACGTCCACCAGGAAGATCGCTCGCTCTGGCTTCAGGCATTACGGGAACTGCGACGGCATCCGGATACTTCCTTCAAACAACGGCTTCGGTTCGTGCACCCGTCGGGGGAGCTGCGCTGGTTCGAGGTCAGCCTGAAAGCCGCAGGCGCGGGTTACAGCCTGGTCGTTGGCGATATAACTGCACATAAACGTCGGGAGATTGCCCTTCAGGCCAGTCAACGCAGTGCGGTCAGCCTGCTCGACAGCATGCCGGGGCTTATTTACCGGGGTCGCAACAACCGGGACTGGACCATGGAGTTCGTCAGTGCAGGTTGCCTGCAACTGACGGGCTATCCGCCGGAACGGCTGGTGGACAATCACGATTTTACCTACAACAGCCTGATTCTTCCCGAAGACGCCGACTACGTCTGGCGCGAAGTTCAATATGCCTTGTCCCGCCAGGAACCGTTCAAGCTCAGTTACCGGATTCGTTGCGCAGACAATTCAATCAAACAGGTCTATGAAACCGGCGTCGGCATCTATTCGGATAATCGGGAGGTGTTGGGTATCGAAGGGGCAATTTTCGAACGGGGAGCGACCGATTCCCGGGCCCGCAGTTTCAACACAAAAAAAACGGTATAAGGCGCTCGCTCGGCCCCCTGGGGGCAGATCGAAAGTCAAAGCCGCTGGAACCTGTGGGAGCGAGCTTGCTCGCGAAAAACGTGTGGACACCGGGTTTATCCAGACAGCACGCGTTATCGTTGAAGTCCTTCGCGAGAAAGCTCGCTCCCACAACGGGAATGCGTACATATCCGTCGCTGCGGTAACGGCCGCTTAGGGTTCCGCCCTGACGGCGGGTTACTTGGAGAAGCGCCAAGTAACCAATCGCTCTCGCCCCTGACGTCCGGTGCCTCGCCTGGGCTCGACATACCCTCGCTCCGGTTCTGCTCCGTGGGCCCGCCGCCATCGGCCATCCCTGGCCAAGGGCGGCTAACCCGGCATCCATGCCGGGTTGCCCACTGCGCAAAACCTGCGCTCGGCCTTCCGACGGGGCAGGTCAAAATCAAAAGCCAGAGCCAGAGCCGCTTGAACCTGTGGGAGCGAGCGTGCTCGCGAAACGTGTGGACACCGGGTTTATCCAGACAGCACGCGTTATCGTTGACGTCCTTCGCGAGCAAGCTGGCTCCCACGAACGCCTCGCGAATAAATTCGCTCCTACAGTTCAGATACGGGCCACACCGATTCAAAGCCGCTCTGGCTCTGGCTCTGGCTCTGTTTTTGATCTTGATCTTAAGCGCCCCGTCTAACCACGCTGGCCGAAATTCGATGTTGATTTGGAGGGTAAACCGGCAGGACGCCGGTTTAGCCGCACTGGGCCAGGGATGGCCCTTTGCGGCGGCCCTCCAGATCAATGTCGGAGTTCGGGCATGCCGAGCCAAAGCGAGGCACCAAGTGGTGGGGCAAGAGCCTTTTGCTTACTTTTGGGCTTCAAAAGTGAGGCGCCGTAAGGGTGCAACCCTAAGTGGCCGTTACCGCAGCAATGGATATGTACTCAATCACCAAACCCTATGCCGCCTTCGCGAGCAAGCTCGCTCCCGCACTCGACCTGCATTGCTTTCAAGCCACACTTTCAGAGGCTTCATGCTGCCGAGCATCACTGGCAATCAACCGCTTGATCCCCTCAAACAACTCATCCCCTTGCGCCTGCGTACAGTCTTCACCATAACGTTTGCGCAATCCGGAATGACTGAGAATCAGATGCACATCCGCATGCAGTCCATGCTGTTTCAAACAGTTCTCGACGCATTGCAACGGGCAGCCATCCAGCGCGAAGATCCGTCGCCCCGAGCGCGCTTTGTTGACCAGCGCCGGCACATGGCCGCCAACACCTGCGATGCAGGACATTTCCGCAAGGCCGCTGCGATCCAGGCGCACGGCCAGGTTATTGGCCAATTGAGCAACGTTGGAGCAGCCGGAGCAGGAGTAAACCAAAGGCAGGGTTGAAGGGGGCATTGACGCTCTCCGTTGTTGGGCTCTGCCAGTGTGCAAGGCCAGTGACATTGCGCATTGATTGCCGTCAATTCCGGTTACTGAAACGCCGCCAGCTCCTGTTCCTCGGCAAGGATGCTGATATTGCGGCGTTCCATCGCGATCAGGCCGCACTCCACCAGGCGGTGCAAGATCCGCGAAAAGGTTTCCGGTTGAATGCCCAGCTTCGACGCCACCAGGCGTTTGGAGACCTGCAAGACAATCTGGCCGGTGACCGGGTGACGCTCCTGAAGCAGGTAATTGATGACCCGCCGGCTCGCACTGGTCATGGTCAGCGTGTCGATATCCCGCAGGCGTAAGTGCAGGTGAACGCTCATGCTCGCCAGGATGGCCAGGCAGACTTTCGGCTGATCCTCCAGAGCGTTGCGATAGTGGTGACCATCGATGCTGACCAGCACGCTGTCCTTCAACGCCGTCGCGCTTACCGGGTAAAGCCGGGCCTGGCTGAACAGCAAGGCTTCGGCAAAGGTCTGGCCGGGCTGGATGATTTCCACCAGGTTCTCCTGACCTTCGCCAGTGAGCCGATACAGCTTGATCTGACCGCTGACCAGCAGGAAGAAACGCTTGGCCGGATCGCCCTGGCGCATGAGTGTGCTGTGACAACTCAGACGCTTGAGCATCGCCAGGCTGCAGACTTCCTCGAAGACCTTGTCCGGCAATTGGCTGAACAAGTGGTGACGGCGCAACGTTGAAACGATGGAAGGGTGGGTCAGCATGGGATACCTCCGCTGACAGTCATAGTAGAGGCCGCAGGCGGGTTGACCTATGCCTCTGCAGGCCTACCTCCAAGGAGGGATGTGCGTCAGCTGGCGCTGCGCAGATGCTCCATGGCCCACACCGCCGCCTCGACCCGCGAGCGCAAGCCGAGTTTGTGCAGCAGGTTCTTGACGTGAACCTTGACCGTCCCTTCGGTGATGCCCAGCTTGTGCCCGATGACCTTGTTGCTGAAACCGCTGGCGATGGTTTTCAACACCTGCCGCTCACGTTCGGTCAGTTCCACCACGGCCTGGCGTGGCGGCGAACGCAGCGCCTGGGCCATGACCTGGGTCAGGCCCGGGCTGATGACCAGTGCGCCGTTCAGGGCATCGCGGATGTACGGGATCAGCAGTTCCGGTTCCATGTCCTTGAGCAGATAGCCGTCGGCATCCAGGCGCAGGGCGTCGCGAATATCGTCTTCGGCGTCCGACACCGTGAACAGCAACACCTTGCCGGTGTAGGGCATGGCCCGTAACCGGCGCAGGGTTTCGATGCCATTCATCTGCGGCATGTTGTTGTCGAGCAGGACCAGATCCGGTTGCAGCGGCTCGATCAGGCTGAGCGCCTCTTCACCGTTGCCGGCCTCACCGACAATCTTGAAATCATCTTCGAGTTCGAGCATCTGGCGGATGCCGTGACGCATCATCGGATGATCGTCCACCAGCAGGATGGTGTGTTGCCGGGATGTGGTCATGTGACGCTACCTTCTGTGTGCTGTCCGAGAAACTCCGGGTGGAATTCCAGCTGGACGCAGGTGCCTTGCGGCGTCCTGGAAAATATCTGCAGTTGGCCGCGCAGGCTGCGCGCTCGTTCATCCATGATGTTCAAACCGTGATGTTCGCGCTGGTCCACGTTGCCGCTGAAGCCTCGCCCGTCGTCTTCGATGCAGAGCCGGACGGTTTCGCCGACCTGGCGCAGTTGCAGCCAGGCGCTTTGTGCATGGGCGTGGCGCAGGCAGTTTGAAAGCGCCTCGCGGGTGATCTGCAAGATGTGGATCTGTTCGCTGGCCGAGAGCTGGAAGGCCAGTGCATCGACGTGCAGATGCACCTGAAACTCCCCGCGCCGGGAGAACTCTTCGGCGGTGTCCTTGAGTTCTTGCACCAGCCCGGCATCGTTGATCTGCAAGCGGAAGGTGGTCAGCAGTTCGCGTAGCTGACGGTAGGCATTGTTCAGGCCCTCGCGCAATTCGGCAGTGACGGTTGCCAGGGTTTCGACTGGTTCGCCACGGCGTATCAAGGTCTGCATGCGGCTGACTTGCAGCTTCATGTAGGACAGGGCCTGGGCCAGTGAATCGTGCAGCTCGCGGGCAATGATTGTGCGTTCGTCGAGCAACAGCAGACGATGATCCTGTTCCCGTTGGCGTTTGAGCGAGAGCGAGGTGCCGATGAGATTGGCCAGGGCCTGGATCAATTGGGTTTCCCAGGCCTGCGTCGGATGCCCGTCGACAAAATGTGCCTTGAGCTCGCCCAGTTCACTGCCCTGATTGCTGATGCTGAAGGTTTGCGGCTTTGCTTCGTGGTGTTTCTGGCAGGTGGCGCAATCGGTGCTGGCGCAGACTTCGCGGATATTCGCGCCGTGCAGGGCGAGCAGTTGCTTGGCAGGTGCCTGCGACTGGCCTTGCAGGCACAGCGACAGGCGCAAGCCGGGCAGGCGTTGCTGGAAGCGGCGGATCAGATCATCCAGTCCTTCGGCGTTGGCCAGGCGGGTGGCCAGGTTGCGGCTGCTTTGATACAGCAGCTCCAGGGCGGCATTGGCCTGTTGCAGGTTCACGGTCTTTTGCTGGACCTGGCTCTCCAGAGTGCGATGGGATTCTTCGATGGTCTCGGCCATGGCATTGAAACTCATGGCCAACTGGCCTAGCTCGTCCTGGGACTGATGGTTGACCCGCACCTGAAAATCCCCGCGACGAAAGCGTTGGGTGGCATCCACCAGTTCCTTGAGCGGCGTGACCACCCCGTACTGCAACTCATATAGCCCGAGCAGCAGGACAATCATGGTGGTGAATAGAGCCAGGCCCTGGATGACCTGTTGCCAGCTTTGCTTTTCTTCGCTTTGCCGTTGCAACAGGCTGACAAACTGGTTCAGTTGTTCCACGAACGGCGGGGCGATCGCTTGAAAGACGCTTGCGTCGCCACGTTCAAGGGCCGGGCGCAGTTCGTCGTTCCAGCGTTGCTGGATTTGCCCGTAGCTGATTTGCAGATCGCTGCTCGGGCCATCTTCCAGCACCGCCTTGAGGGACTGGCTGTTGAGGCGGGTTTGCAGGCTGTCGGTGATGGCAGCGATTTCCGCAGGGGTTACACCCTTGGCCAGTTTCCAGCTCAGGTGATAAGTCTCCATGCGCACCGAGCCTGCGGTGTTGATCGCCGCCGCATCGCCCTGACTGAACCAGGCGATCAGGCCAGCGCTCAACGAACTGGCGAGGGCCAGCACGGCGATCAGGATCACCGCCAGGCCGGCGCGAGCGGGCAGGGAACTGCGCAACCAGCGCATCATCAGTGCTGATCCGGTAAACAATCAGGAAAACAGAGCATGTGCAGCACCAGAGTGGGGTTTTGCCGCCGATCCCGGGCGCGCTACCTCTAAAGAGTTGTCGACTGATCCTTGTCTGCAAAAACCGTGGAAGAACCCCCTGAAACGCTGATAAACCACCGTTTTCAGGGTTCTTCTGATCTACCTCCTTAGAGGTAGACCGCGCAAGCATAGGCCCAAGCCGCCTATGGCTTCGTTGACATGGATCATGTTTTTGCGGGGTTGCTCTCTCTAGTCTGCCGCCATGGCTAACTGACTGGAGAGCATTGTGAACCAACCGCGTGTAAGACAAGGCTTGGTGCTGGGCATGAGCACACTGGCCTTCACTGTGTGTTTCATGGTCTGGATGATGTTCGCCGTGCTCGGGGTGCCGATCAAGGATCTTCTCCAGCTCAACGAAACCCAATTCGGCCTGCTGGCCGCGACCCCGGTGCTGACCGGCTCCCTGGTGCGTCTGCCACTGGGTCTGCTGACCGACCGCTTTGGCGGGCGCAGCGTGTTCTTCCTGCTGATGCTGTCCTGCGTCGCGCCGCTGTACCTGATCAGCTACGCCACCGCCTACTGGCAGTTCCTGGTGCTGGGCTTGTTCGTCGGCCTGGCCGGTGGGTCGTTTTCGGTGGGCATTGCCTACGTCGCCAAATGGTTCGACAAAGAGAATCAGGGCTTCGCCATGGGAATCTTCGGTGCAGGCAACGCCGGCGCTGCGGTGACCAAGTTTCTCGCCCCGGCGCTGATTGCCGCCGGCAGCTGGCAACTGGTGCCGAAAGTCTTCAGCGCGATCCTCTTTATTACCGCGCTGCTGTTCTGGTTTCTCAGCGCGGAAAACAAGGACCACCGCAGTGCCTCCGGCGCCAGCTTGCGCGAGCAGTTGAGTTCGCTGAAAGATCCGGCGGTGTGGCGCTACTGCCAGTACTACTCGATCGTCTTCGGCGGCTACGTGGCCCTCGCGTTGTGGATGACCAAGTATTACGTGCAGGAATACGGTTTCAGCCTGCAAAGCGCCGCGCTGCTGGCGGCCTGTTTCTCCCTGCCCGGTGGTGTGCTGCGCGCCGTTGGCGGTTGGATGTCGGATCGCTGGGGCGCGCAAAGCGTGACCTGGTGGGTGTTGTGGGTCAGCTGGATCTGCCTGTTCCTGCTGTCGTATCCGCAGACCCAATTGCAAGTGCAGACCCTCAACGGCCCGATGGATTTCCACATCGGCCTCACTCCGGCGCTGTTTACCGTGCTGCTGTTTGTCATGGGCATCGCCTTCGCGTTCGGCAAGGCCTCGGTCTTCAAATACATCGCCAACGACTACCCGAAAAACATGGGCGCCGTGTCCGGCATCGTCGGTCTCGCGGGCGGTCTGGGCGGCTTCGTCCTGCCGATCCTGTTCGGCGCCCTGGTGGACCTCACCGGCGTGCGCTCTTCCTGCTTCATGTTGATGTACGGCGTGGTCTGGGTCTCCCTCACCTGGATGTACTTCAGCGAAATACGCAAGCGTCCGCTGCTGGGCAAACAGCCGCCAGCGACCTCGTCCCCGTTTTCCAGCATTGCCCAAGGAGAAGAACATGTCCGTTCTGCAAAAGCCTGACAAAGGCCCGGTCATTCATGACTGGCGCCCCGAGGACCCTGCGTTCTGGGGAAGTAGCGGCAAACAGACTGCTACCCGCAACCTGTGGATTTCCATTCCTGCGCTGTTGCTGGCGTTTGCGGTGTGGATGGTCTGGAGCACGGTGATCGTGCGCTTGAACGCCATCGGCTTCAGCTTCACCACCGATCAACTGTTCTGGCTCGCGGCGTTGCCGGGCTTGTCCGGCGCGACCTTGCGCGTCTTCTATTCGTTCATGGTGCCGATCTTCGGTGGTCGGCGCTGGACGGCCGTGAGCACTGCGTCGCTGCTGTTGCCGTCGATCTGGATGGGCTTCGCGGTGCAGGACCCGGGCACCCCGTACAGCGTGTTCGTCCTGATTGCCTTGCTCTGCGGTTTTGGCGGCGGCAATTTCGCTTCGAGCATGTCCAACATCAGCTTCTTCTATCCCAAGTCCCAACAGGGCACCGCACTTGGCCTCAACGCCGGGCTGGGCAACCTGGGTGTCTCGGTGATGCAGTTCTGTGTACCGCTGGTGATTACCTTCGGCGTGTTCGGCTTCATGGGCGGCAATGCGCAAGTGCTGCCGGACGGCAGCCAGTTGTGGCTGCAGAACGCCGGATTCATCTGGGTGCCGTTCATTGTTCTGGTAACCGTGCTGGCCTGGTTCGGCATGAATGACCTGTCCAGTGCCCGCGCTTCGTTCAGCGAGCAGGCGGTGATCTTCAAGCGCAAGCACAACTGGCTGATGTGCTGGCTGTACCTGGCGACCTTCGGCTCGTTCATCGGCTTTTCCGCAGCGTTTCCATTGCTGATCAAGACCTCGTTCCCGGATGTCATTGCCTTGAAATTCGCCTTCCTCGGCCCACTGGTAGGCGCGCTGGTGCGTCCATTGGGCGGCTGGCTGGCGGACAAGCTCGGCGGCGCGAAAGTGACCTTGTGGAACTTCGTCGCGATGATCGTGATGGTCTTCGCCGTCATGCACTTCCTGCCGCAGAACGGTTCGGGCGGCAGCTTCTACGGCTTCCTCGGCATGTTCATGCTGCTGTTCATCACCACCGGCATCGGCAACGGCTCCACCTTCCGCATGATCCCGGTGATCTTCCGCACCCAGCATGAAAAAGCCGCTGCCGGAAAATCCCCCGCCGTGCGCGAACAGGCGCTCAAGGATGCCGGCAAAGAGTCAGCTGCGGTCCTGGGCTTCAGTTCGGCCATGGGCGCCTTCGGTGCGTTCTTCATCCCCAAATCCTTTGGCACCTCCATGGCCCAGACCGGCGGCCCGGAGATGGCCTTCTACATGTTTGTCGGCTTCTACCTGAGCTGCATCGTCGTGACCTGGTGGTGGTACGCCCGCAAAGGCGCGGCGACACCCTGCTGAGACGACCCGAAATCCAACCATTGCGTGGGCGGGGCACAGAACCCCGCAGCAAGCCTGAGAGGACTACACCGTGAGTCATTTACTGGATCAACTGCGGTTTTTCAATCGCAAGCAAAACGAATTTTCCGACGGTCACGGAGAGACCCGCAAAGAGTCTCGTGACTGGGAGAACGTCTACCGTTCCCGCTGGCAGTACGACAAGATCGTGCGTTCCACCCACGGGGTGAACTGCACCGGCTCCTGCTCGTGGAAAATCTACGTCAAGAACGGCCTGATCACCTGGGAAACCCAGCAGACCGACTACCCGCGCACCCGCAACGATCTGCCCAACCATGAACCCCGTGGCTGCCCGCGTGGCGCCAGTTACAGCTGGTACATCTATAGCGCCAACCGCCTCAAGTACCCGAAAATCCGCAAGCCGTTGCTCAAACTGTGGCGCGACGCTCGCCAGACCATGGCGCCGGTGGAAGCCTGGGCCAGCATCGTCGAGGACAAGGTCAAGGCCGACTCCTATAAAAGCAAGCGCGGCATGGGTGGTTTCATTCGCTCCAACTGGGATGAAGTCAACGAGATCATTGCCGCCGCCAACGTCTACACCATCAAGCAATACGGCCCGGACCGGATCGTCGGTTTCTCGCCGATCCCGGCCATGTCGATGGTCAGCTACGCGGCGGGTTCGCGTTACCTGTCGCTGATCGGCGGAGCCTGCCTGAGCTTCTATGACTGGTACTGCGACTTGCCACCGGCCTCGCCGATGGTCTGGGGCGAGCAGACCGACGTGCCGGAATCGGCCGACTGGTACAACTCCAACTACATCATCGCCTGGGGCTCCAACGTCCCGCAGACCCGTACCCCGGATGCGCACTTCTTTACCGAAGTCCGCTACAAGGGCACCAAGACTGTGGCGATCACACCGGACTATTCGGAAGTCGCCAAGCTCACCGACCTGTGGCTGAACCCTAAGCAAGGCACCGATGCGGCGCTGGCCCAGGCGTTCAACCATGTGATCTTCAAAGAATTCCACCTGGACGAACCGAGCGCCTATTTCACTGACTACGCCAAGCGCTTCACCGATTTGCCAGTGCTGGTGCTGCTCAAGCAGATGGTCGACAAGGCGCCGGGCGCCGGTTATCAGCCGGACCGCTTCCTGCGCGCCAGTGACCTGACCGACAACCTTGGCCAGGAAAACAACCCGGAATGGAAAACCATCGCCCTGGATGTCAGCGGTGAACTGGTTTCTCCACAAGGCTCCATCGGTTATCGCTGGGGCGAGAAGGGCAAGTGGAACATTCTTCCTCGTGAAGGCGGCGAAGGTCGTGAAATTGATCTGAAGCTGAGCCTGATCGGCGATGACGTTGCCGAAGTCGCATTTCCGTACTTCGCCGGCGAGTCCCACGAGCACTTCCAGCACGTGGCTGGCGATGCCGTGCAATACCGCCGCGTGCCGGTGCACAACGTAGTGCTGGCCGATGGCAGCGTGGCCAAGGTCGCTACGGTGTTTGACTTGTCAGCCGCCAACCTGGCGATTGATCGTGGCCTGGGCGGCGACAACGTTGCCAAGGACTACAACGACGCCTCGGTGCCCGGCACCCCGGCGTGGCAGGAACAGATCACTGGCGTGAGCCGTGAGAAAGCCATCCAGATTGCCCGTGAGTTCGCCGACAACGCCGACAAGACCAAGGGTCGCTCGATGATCATCGTCGGCGCGGCGATGAATCACTGGTACCACATGGACATGAACTACCGCGGGCTGATCAACATGCTCATGCTCTGCGGGTGTGTCGGTCAGACCGGTGGCGGTTGGGCGCACTACGTCGGTCAGGAAAAACTCCGTCCGCAGTGCGGCTGGCTGCCTTTGGCCTTCGGCCTGGACTGGAACCGTCCGCCGCGCCAGATGAACGGCACCAGCTTCTTCTACGCCCACAGTTCGCAATGGCGCCACGAGAAGATGAGCATGCACGACGTGCTCTCGCCGCTGGCCGACAAATCGCAATTCCCTGAACATGCCCTGGACTACAACATCCGCGCCGAACGCGCCGGCTGGTTGCCCAGCGCGCCGCAGCTCAACACCAACCCACTGAACATCTGCCGCGACGCGGCTGCCGCCGGCATGGACCCGAAAGACTACGTGGTCAAGTCGCTGCAGGATGGCTCGTTGCGTTTCGCCTGCGAACAGCCGGACAGCCCGGTGAACTTCCCGCGCAACATGTTCATCTGGCGTTCCAACCTGCTGGGCTCCTCGGGCAAGGGCCACGAGTACATGCTCAAGTACCTGCTCGGCACCAAGAACGGGGTAATGAACGAAGACATCGGCCAGGTCGGCGATTGCAAGCCCGAAGAAGCGGAATGGGTAGACGAGGGTGCCATCGGCAAGCTCGATCTGGTCACCACGCTGGACTTCCGCATGTCCTCGACCTGCGTCTATTCCGACATCGTGTTGCCGACCGCGACCTGGTACGAAAAAGACGACATGAACACCTCGGACATGCACCCGTTCATTCACCCGTTGTCGGCCGCCATCGACCCGGCATGGGAATCGCGTTCCGACTGGGAAATCTACAAAGGCATCGCCAAGGCGTTTTCCAGCATGTCCGAAGGGCATCTGGGCGTTGAAAAGGACCTGGTGACCATTCCGCTGATGCACGACAGCGTCGGCGAACTGGCCCAACCCTTTGGCGGCACCGATTGGAAAAGTGCCGGTGTGGCACCGGAGCCGGGCAAAAACGCGCCGAACCTGCACGTGGTCGAGCGTGATTATCCAAACATTTACAAACAGTTCACCTCCCTGGGCCCGATGCTGGAAAAACACGGCAACGGCGGCAAGGGCATCAACTGGAACACCGAGGATGAAGTGAAATTCCTCGGTGAGCTCAATCACCACGAAGGCGATGCCGGGATCAGCCACGGTCGGCCGAAAATCGACACGGCCATCGATGCGGCGGAAGTGATTCTGTCCCTGGCCCCGGAAACCAACGGCCAGGTTGCCGTCAAGGCCTGGGCTGCGCTGTCGGAATTCACCGGTATCGACCACAGCCACCTGGCGCTGTCCAAGGCCCACGAGGCAATTCGTTTCCGCGATATTCAGGCTCAGCCGCGCAAGATCATCTCCAGCCCGACCTGGTCGGGGCTCGAAGACGATCACGTCAGCTACAACGCCGGTTACACCAACGTTCACGAAGGAATCCCGTGGCGCACCATCACCGGTCGCCAGCAGTTCTACCAGGATCACCCGTGGATGCAGGCGTTTGGCGAGCAATTGATGAGTTATCGCCCGCCCGTCAACACCCGCACCATCGAAGGGGTGAAAGGCAAGCGCAGCAACGGCCACAAGGAAATCGTCCTGAACTGGATCACTCCGCACCAGAAGTGGGGCATCCACAGCACCTACAGCGACAACCTGCTGATGCTGACCCTCAGCCGTGGCGGGCCGATTGTCTGGCTCTCGGAGAATGACGCGAAAAGCGCCGGCATCGAGGACAACGACTGGATCGAGTGCTTCAACATCAACGGTGCACTGACCGCCCGGGCGGTGGTCAGCCAGCGGGTCAAGGACGGCATGGTGATGATGTATCACGCCCAGGAACGGATCGTGAACGTGCCCGGCTCGGAAACCACCAAGACCCGTGGCGGCCACCACAACTCGGTTACCCGAGTGGTGCTCAAGCCGACGCACATGATCGGCGGCTACGCCCAGCAAGCCTACGGTTTCAACTATTACGGCACGGTCGGTTGCAACCGCGATGAATTCGTCGTGGTGCGCAAGATGGCCAAAGTCGACTGGCTCGATGGTTCAAGTGGCGATGACTTGCCACGTCCCCTGCCGACCGATATCGAGGAGAACTGAGATGAAAATTCGCTCACAGATCGGCATGGTTCTGAACCTGGACAAATGCATCGGTTGCCACACCTGTTCAATCACCTGCAAAAACGTCTGGACCAGCCGTGAAGGCATGGAATACGCCTGGTTCAACAACGTCGAATCGAAACCGGGCATCGGCTACCCGAAAGAATGGGAAAACCAGGACAAGTGGAAGGGTGGCTGGATCCGCAACGCCAACGGCACGATCAACCCGCGCATCGGCGGCAAATTCCGGGTGTTGGCGAACATTTTTGCCAACCCTGACCTGCCGAGCCTGGACGATTACTACGAGCCGTTCGACTTCGATTATCAGCACCTGCACACCGCGCCGCTGGGCGAGCACCAGCCAACGGCCCGTCCACGTTCGCTGATCTCCGGCAAGCGCATGGAGAAAATCGAGTGGGGCCCGAACTGGGAAGAAATCCTCGGTACCGAATTCGCCAAGCGCCGCAAGGACAAGAACTTCGACAAGATCCAGGCGGACATTTACGGCGAGTACGAAAACACTTTCATGATGTATCTGCCGCGCCTGTGCGAGCACTGCCTCAACCCGACGTGCGCTGCGTCGTGCCCGAGCGGCGCGATCTACAAGCGAGAAGAAGACGGCATTGTCCTGATTGACCAGGAAAAATGCCGTGGCTGGCGCATGTGCATCAGCGGCTGCCCGTACAAGAAGATCTATTTCAACTGGAAAAGCGGCAAGTCCGAGAAATGCATCTTCTGCTACCCGCGTATCGAAGCCGGGATGCCGACGGTCTGCGCCGAAACCTGTGTCGGCCGGATCCGTTACCTCGGTGTGCTGCTGTATGACGCCGATCGCATCAGCGAAGTGGCGAGCACCGCCAATGAGCAGGATCTGTACGAGAAACAACTGGAAATCTTCCTCGACCCGAACGACCCGGCGGTGATCCGTCAGGCCCTGGCCGACGGCGTGCCGCAGTCGGTGATCGACTCGGCGCAACGCTCGCCGGTCTACAAAATGGCCGTGGACTGGAAGCTCGCACTGCCGCTGCACCCGGAATACCGCACCTTGCCGATGGTCTGGTATGTGCCACCGCTGTCGCCGATTCAAAATGCGGCCACTGCCGGCACTGTGGGCATGAACGGGGTGATTCCGGATGTCGACAGCCTGCGTATTCCTCTCAAATACCTGGCCAACCTGCTGACGGCGGGCGATGAAAAACCGGTCAAACGTGCGCTTAAACGCTTGCTGGCGATGCGCGCCTACAAACGTTCCCAGCAAGTGGACGGCGTGCAGGACCTGCAAGTGCTGGCGGATGTGGGCCTGAGCGTGGAACAGGTCGAGGAAATGTACCGCTACCTGGCGATTGCCAACTATGAAGATCGCTTTGTGGTCCCGAGCGCGCACCGTGAAGACGCCATGAGTGACGCCTTTGCCGAGCGTTCCGGCTGCGGCTTCAGTTTCGGCAGCGGCTGCAGCGGCAGTTCCGACACCAACATGTTCGGCGCCAAGAAGGCCAACCGTCGCGACATCCTGAAAACCGTCCAGTTGTGGGAGGAATGAGCATGCAAATTCTCAAAGTGATTTCGCTGTTGCTCGACTATCCGACCGAGACGCTGATCGGCGGTCGCGATGAACTGGAACAGGCAATTATCCAGTCCCGGGAAATCAGCCCCAAGCAGCGCGGTGCGTTGTTCGATTTGCTGGAGCTGATCTGTGGCAATGACCTGATGGATGGTCAGGAGCATTACGGTGCGCTGTTCGGTCGGGGCCGTTCGCTGTCGCTGCTGCTGTTCGAGCACGTGCACGGCGAATCCCGCGACCGTGGCCAGGCCATGGTCGACATGATGGCGCAATACGAAGCCGCCGGTTTTGCCATCGGCGTCAAAGAGCTTCCCGACTATATCCCGCTGTATCTGGAGTTTCTCTCCACCCGCGAAGACATCGAGGCCCGCGAGGGCCTGGCGGATGTTTCGCACTTGCTGGCCTTGCTCGCGGCGCGTCTGGAAGAGCGTGAAAGCGCTTACGCCAGCTGCTTCCGGGCGCTGCTGCAAATTGCCGGCGCCGAGCCCCATCAAGCGGTGGCCGACCTGCGGGCGCAAGTCGCCGCAGAGCCGCGCGACGACTCCCTCGAAGCCCTCGACAAGATCTGGGAAGAGGAGGCCGTGGACTTTCTCCAGGCCGAACAGCAGGACCGTTGCAGTTCGCTGCCAAGCGCTCCGGGCAAGGCCCGCGAAGAAAGTGCGGTGCCGTTGCACTGGGTGGGTTTTCAGCATGATGGGCTGGCCGCCGCGCCAGCCAAGGAGGTGGGCAATGTCTAAATGGGATCTGTTGTTGTTCGGGGTTTACCCCTATGTGGCCCTCGCGATTTGCCTGATTGGCAGCTGGGCACGCTTCGACCTGTCGCAGTACACCTGGCGAGCGGGCTCCAGCCAGATGCTCAACCAGAGTGGCATGCGCGTGGCGAGCAACCTGTTCCACGTGGGTGTGTTGTTTGTGCTGGCCGGACACTTCGTCGGCCTGCTGACCCCGGCGTCGGTTTATCACCATCTGATCAGCACAGAGAACAAGCAGTTGCTGGCGATGGTGTCCGGCGGGTTCTTCGGCCTGCTGTGCCTGATCGGTCTGCTGATGCTGGTCAAACGCCGCTTGAGCGATCCTCGAGTGCGCGCTACTTCCAGCCCTTCGGACATCCTGATTCTGCTGGTGCTGCTGGCGCAATTGGTTCTCGGCCTGCTGACGATCGTCGCCTCCACGGCGCATATGGACGGTTCGGTCATGGTGATGCTCGCCGATTGGGCGCAGAACACCGTGCTGTTGCGGCCGATGGAAGCGGCGACATCCATTGCGCCGGTGGGGCTTACCTACAAGCTGCATGTGTTTCTCGGTTTGACCTTGTTCGTGCTGTTCCCCTTCACCCGTCTCGTACACATGATCAGTGCACCGATCTGGTACCTGGGACGTCGTTATCAAATCGTTCGGCAGAAGATCTGAGGAGACAATCATGTCAGGTGGATGTGGATGTGGCGGCGGTAATGGGGGCAGCGGTGGCTGCGGTTCTTCCAGACAAGCGCAACCCGAGGTGGCCGAGCTGGCGCCAGCCGTAGCGGAGCAGTTTGCAGCCCTGCCGCTTGAGCCGGCGGCCGACGACGCCCCGGCGCAGTTGATCGCCAGCAGTGAGCAGGAGTGGCCGATCATCAGCGTCAACGAGGTGCCGATCACTCCGGAAGCGATGGCCCAGGAGCTGCAATATCACCCGGCGGAAAGCCGCGAGGAGGCGGTTTATCACGCCGCCAGGGCGTTGGTGATTCGTGAGCTGTTGCAGCAACGCATTGCCGAGCTCGGCGTGTCGATGGAGATCGGCGCGGGTGAGAACGAAGAAGAGGCGGCCACGCGCTTGTTGCTTGAGCGTGAGGTGCACGTGCCCCAGTGTGACGAGGAGACCAGTCTTCGCTATTACGAAAACAATCGCGGGCGTTTTCACAGCGCGCCGTTGCTGGCGGTGCGGCACATCCTGCTTGAGTGCGCGCCGGACGATGCCGAGGCCCGCGCCCTGGCCCATGATCAAGCCGAAGCGCTGCTGCAGCGGCTGGACGAGTTTCCCGGCAGTTTCGCCGAGCTGGCCATGAGCTATTCGGCTTGCCCGTCCAAAGCTCAAGGCGGTTCGTTGGGGCAGATCAGCAAAGGCCAGACTGTGCCGGAGCTGGAGCGGCAGTTGTTCACCCTGGCGCCGGGGCTGGCGAGTAAACCACTGGAAAGCCGCTACGGCTGGCATGTGATCAGTATCGACCAGCGAATCGAAGGCATGCCATTGCCTTACGAAGTGGTGTCGACGGCGATTCGCACCCAGTTGCAGCAAGGCGTCTGGCAAAAAGCCCTGGTGCAATACCTGCAAACCCTGATTGGCGCGGCGGATATTCGTGGCATCCATTTGCAGGGTGCCGATTCACCGCTGGTGCAGTGAGCATCGAGGCAAACCGGGAGATGTGATGAACGCTGTCATGCAGGATGGTTTTGGACGCCAGATCGACTATCTGCGAATGTCGGTGACGGACCGTTGTGATTTTCGCTGTGTGTATTGCATGGCGAAAAACATGACCTTCCTGCCACGTCAGCAGGTGCTGACGCTGGAAGAGTTGCAGCGCCTCGCCACGCTGTTCGTCGGCCTTGGGGTACGCAAAATCCGCCTCACGGGCGGCGAACCGCTGATTCGCCCCGGCATTGTCGACCTGTGTCGCAACATCGCGGCCTTGCCCGGTTTGCGCGAACTGGTGATGACCAGCAACGGCTCGCAACTGGGCCGTCTGGCGCGACCGCTGGTGGAGGCGGGGGTCAAGCGCATGAACATCAGCCTCGATAGCCTGGACGGGCAGAAGTTTCGTGCGATCACCCGCAACGGCGATCTCGATCAAGTGCTCAGCGGCATCGAAGCGGCGCGCAGCGCGGGGTTCGAACGAATCAAACTCAACTGCGTGGTGATGAAAGGGCGCAACTTCGATGAAGTCCTGGGCTTGGTGCAATACGCCATCGATCAACACATCGACATCAGTTTCATCGAAGAAATGCCCTTGGGCGACGTGGGTCGTTCCCGGGGCGAGTCGTTCTGTTCCAGCGATGAAGTACGGGCGCTGATCGGCAGCCGGCATCGCTTGCTCGACAGCACCGAAAACAGCGGCGGCCCGGCGCGCTACGTGCGTCTGGAGCGCCATCCCGATACCCGGATCGGTTTCATATCGCCCAACAGCCACAACTTTTGTGGCAGCTGCAACCGGGTGCGGATGACCGTTGAGGGCAAACTGTTGCTGTGTCTGGGCCAGGACGATGCCCTGGACTTGCGCGGCCTGCTGCGGCGTTATCCGCTGGATGATCAACCGCTGATCGACGCGGTACACAAAGCCCTGCGTGGCAAACCGTTGCGCCACGATTTCAGCCCCGAAGGTGAGGTGCAGATTGTGCGGTTCATGAATATGAGCGGGGGGTGAACGGTCGCTAAAGTCTTTTGTGGGAGAGGACTTGTCCTCGAAGCCAGCCCGGACGACCCTAATCCGCCTGACCCACATGTAGTGCTGCAATGACAGCCATCGAGGACAAGTCCTCTCCCACTTCTAAATGGCTTGACCATGGATTGTGCCGTCACATTGATCATTGGGCGACTTCAAGTTCAGCCATACAAGCGAGCTTGCTCGCGATAGCGGTCTATCAGCCAACTTTGCTGTTGAATGTGATGGCCTCTTCGCGAGCAAGCTCGCTCCCACAATGAATCATTTTCTCAGGCCGCCTTCGGGTGGTTTTTTTTGCCGGAAAATCTTGATATCGATCAATGGCAGAAGCGCAGTTTGTCCGTAGTCTCCACTGCATATTGTGTTTTAAAGTTTATAAATATCTATATGTTGTGTCTGGAGGACGAATGCAGAGCACGCTGATCTCACTGGGATCCAACCGTTTGCACAAGCGCGATGGCAATCTGGTCGCCTTCGATGCGGACAAAATCCGTCAGGCGTTGATCGCCGCTGGCAAGGCAACCGGGGAGTTTGCCGAGCTTGAAGCCGAAGGCTTGCTCCATGCTGTATTGGCCCGGCTGGAAGGCTTGCCCAGGCTGCATGTGGAACAAATCCAGGATCGCGTGGAAAGGGTCTTGATGGACGCCGGGTTTTTCCTCGCCATGCGGGCCTATATCGTCTATCGCGAACAGCACGGACGACTGCGGCGTGATCGCCGGACCCTGGTCGAAGTGGCGACCTCCATGAACGAATACCTGGATCGCGAAGACTGGCGGGTCCAGGCCAACGCCAATCAGGGCTACTCCCTGGGCGGGCTGGTGCTGAACGTGTCGGGCAAGGTCACCGCCAATTACTGGCTCGACGAGGTGTACAGCGAGGCCATTGGCCAGGCGCACCGCGAGGCGGATCTGCATGTGCACGATCTGGACATGCTCGCCGGTTATTGCGCGGGCTGGTCACTGCGAACCCTGCTGCATGAAGGACTCAACGGCGTACCGGGACGGGTCGAAGCCGGTCCGCCGAAGCACTTGAGCAGTGCCTTGGGGCAAATGGTGAATTTCCTCGGCACATTGCAAAACGAATGGGCTGGCGCTCAGGCTTTCAGCTCGTTCGACACCTATCTGGCGCCCTATGTACGCAAGGATCAGCTGAGTTATCCAGAGGTGCGTCAGGCGATCCAGGAGTTCATCTACAACCTGAACGTGCCATCGCGCTGGGGCACGCAGACGCCTTTCACCAACCTGACGTTCGACTGGGTTTGCCCGCAGGATCTGCGCGAACAGATACCCATCATCGGCGGTGAGGAAATGCCGTTTGCCTATGGCGACCTGCAAGTCGAAATGGATGTGCTTAACCGCGCCTATATCGAGGTGATGCAGGCCGGTGATGCGAAAGGGCGAGTGTTCACCTTTCCGATCCCGACTTACAACATCACCCATGACTTCCCGTGGGACAGCGAAAACGCTGACCGCCTGTTCGAGATGACGGCGCGTTACGGCTTGCCGTATTTCCAGAACTTCCTCAATTCGGACCTGCAACCCAATCAGGTGCGCTCGATGTGCTGCCGGTTGCAGCTGGATGTGCGCGAGCTGCTCAAGCGCGGCGGCGGTTTGTTCGGCTCGGCGGAACAGACCGGCTCGCTCGGCGTGGTGACTATCAACTGTGCGCGTCTGGGCTACGTGTTCAAAGGCGATACCAGCGGGTTGCTCAAACGTCTGGACACGCTGATGGAGCTGGCGATGGAGAGCCTGGAGGTCAAGCGCAAGGTAATCCAGCACCACATGGACGCCGGTTTGTATCCGTACACGAAGCGGTATCTGGGTACCTTGCGCAACCATTTTTCCACCATCGGGCTCAATGGCCTGCATGAAATGCTGCGCAATTTCACCGGCGACGAGGAGGGCATGCACACCGAGCATGGCCGCAAATTCGCCCTGAATCTGCTGGACCATGTGCGCGCCACGTTGCTGCGCTTCCAGGAAGAAACCGGCCACATGTACAACCTGGAAGCCACGCCCGCCGAGGGCACGACCTACCGTTTCGCCAAGGAAGACCTCAAGCGCTACCCCGACATTCTTCAGGCCGGGAGCACCGCGGCGCCGTATTACACCAACTCCTCGCAACTGCCGGTGGGCTACACCGACGACCCCTTCGAAGCCCTGGAGCTTCAGGACGAACTGCAATGCAAATACACCGGCGGCACAGTCCTGCATCTGTATATGGCCGAGCGGATTTCCTCGACCCAGGCCTGTAAGCAACTGGTGCGCAAAGCCCTTGGGCGCTTCCGTCTGCCTTACCTGACCGTGACCCCGACATTCTCGATCTGCCCGGTGCACGGCTACCTCGATGGCGAGCATGAGTTCTGCCCTAAATGCGACGAAGTCCTACTGCTCAAAGAACAGCAAGCCGGCCTCGTTCACTGATTTCGATCCACTCAACCGCAAGGAGCTTCACCATGACTGCATCGCAAACCCTGCCCCAGGCTCAACGTCAACGCTGCGAAGTCTGGACTCGGGTGATGGGCTATCACCGCCCGGTTTCGGCGTTCAATCCAGGCAAACAATCCGAGCACCGCGAGCGGGTGCACTTCACCGAAAGCGCGGCGCTGGCCGGGCGCCAATGAGTCGAATGCTGCGGGTCGGGGGCATGGTGCCCCTGACCACTATCGACTATCCGGGACAACTCGCCTGCGTATTGTTTTGCCAGGGTTGCGCCTGGCGTTGTCGTTACTGCCATAACCCGCAGTTGATCCCGCCGCGCGGCGCGGACGAAGTGCCGTGGTCTGAGGTAATAGGCTTTCTGCAGCGCCGTCAGGGCCTGCTGGATGCCGTGGTTTTCAGCGGCGGTGAACCGACCCTGCAAGACAGCTTGCCCGACGCCATGGCCGACGTGCGGGCGATGGGTTTTCGCATTGGTCTGCACAGCGCCGGAATCAAGCCGGCGGCGTTCGCCAAGGCGCTGACCGGTGCCGATTGGGTCGGCTTCGATGTCAAGGCGCTGCCTGAGGATTGCCAGGCCATCACCCGGGTCGCGGGGAGTGGCACGGCCAATTGGCGCAGCCTCGAACATCTGCTGGCCAGTGGCGTCGACTACGAATGCCGCACCACCGTGCATTGGCATCTGTTCAAGCCCGAGCGCCTATTGATCCTCGCGCAGCGCTTGAACGCACTCGGCGTCAAACACTTTGCCGTGCAACTGGTGCGTACCGAGCGGATGTTCGACCCTCTATTGCCGAACGTTTCGGCACAAGCCTTGCTACCCGATCTTTGGGCAAGCCTGCGCGAGCTGTTTCCAGCCTTCGTGTTACGGGGATAGTCGAGGCTGCGGATCAGTTTTCACCAGTGACACCCACCATGATTTTCAAATGCGCTGCCTATGGGGCAGTTGTCAAACAGGGAGCATTTGATATGGCTAAATTATCTACGGCACAACGCATCATCATCGGTTTTGCAATTGCGCCGCTGGCCCTGATGGGCATGGCGTTTTACGCGTTGCACGATCTGGCAACGCTCAAGGAACAGGCAGTGGTCATCGTCAAACAGGACTGGCCGAAAATCGAGCCGATCCTGGTCATTGCCACCGGCGTGCGCGATAACGCCAGGAACACCCGGGATTTGCTGATCGATAAAGACAACCAGCAAGCGCAGCAGTCCATCGACACCACCAAAAAACGCATCACGCAGGCCCTCGAAACCCTTGAGCCGCTGTTCTATCTGCCCGAAGGCAAAGTCACGTATGCCACGCTGAAAAAGAACCGCGAGGCCTATGTCGCGGCGTTTACCCAGGTGCAGGTATTGATTCGGCAAGGGGCGTTCGACGATGCCATGACCCAGCTCAAACAAAAGGTCGTGCCAGCGGAATTGCAGGTCTACAAGAGCCTGGATGAGCTGATGGCGCTGCAAGGAAGGATATTCGCCGATCGTGAACAGGCGGCGCAGGAACTCTACAGCGATGCCCGGCGCAACATGCTCGGCCTGTTTCTGTTCTGCCTGGCGCTGGTTGTCGCCGCCGCCGTTGCTGTCACGCGCAGTGTGACCCGGCCGCTGGGCGGCGAGCCTGACGCTGCGGCGCGGGTCTTGAGCCAGATCGCCCAAGGCGACCTGACGACTCCGGTGCCGGTGAGTTCAAGTGTCGATGGCAGCGTGATGATGAACATGCACCAGATGCAGCAGAGCTTGAATGCCATGGTCAAGCACATCGCGACCTCGGTTGATCAGGTAGCCAGCTCCTCGGAAGAACTGAGTGCGGTCAGCAGCCAGACCAGCAGTAACCTGCAATTGCAAGGGCTGGAGATTGAGCAAGCGGCGGCAGCGGTAAACCAGATGACGGCGGCGGTGGATGAGGTGGCGCGCAATGCGGTCAGCACCTCCGAGGCTTCGCGGCAGTCCGAGCAAACCGCGCAACGCGGCCGTGAGCAGGTTCAGGAGACTGTGGTTTCAATGGGCGAGTTGGCCAATGGCGTGGCTGACACATCAGAGCGCATCGAGCAGCTGGCTGGTCGGGTGCAGGACATCAGCAAAGTATTGGATGTGATTCGCAGCATTGCCGATCAAACCAATTTGCTGGCGCTCAATGCGGCGATTGAAGCCGCGCGGGCTGGTGATGCGGGACGCGGTTTTGCCGTGGTCGCCGATGAAGTGCGTGCCCTGGCCCATCGCACTCAGGTGTCCACACAGGAAATCGAGCAGATGATCGGCAACATTCGTCAGGACACTGGCCATGCCGTGACCGCCATGCACAGCAACAGGACGCTGGTGCGCGCCGCCCTGGAAGTGGCGCAACGCTCGGGCGACGCGCTGGACGAAATCACTCGGTCGATCTCGCAGATCAATGAGCGCAACATGATGATTGCCAGCGCCACGGAGGAGCAGGCATTGGTCGCGCGTGAGGTGGATCGCAACCTGATGGGGATTCGCAACTTGTCTGAACAGGTCTTGCTGGGGGCGCAACATACGCAAACCGCCGGCCTCGATCTGGCGCAGATGGCCGGGGCGTTGCACCAGACAGTGGCGCGCTTCAAGGTCTAGTTCCACTTGAACAGGGCAGGGTGGGTGGTTGGATCAGGGCGCGGGGATAATCAGACCCAACCCCAGAATTGCAACCACCAGCCCAATCCGATCAGGCCGTTGGCGAGCAGCAGACAAATGCCGCCGGACAGGCGCCGCGCCAGGCCATTGCCTTCGCGGTTCAGGCGCTCGCAGCCTAATAGCAGGCTCCAACCCATCGCGGCGATCAATAGGCAGGCCCGGGCGGGTTGCACCCACTCCAGCAGCAGACCTTCATAGCGCAGCAATTTCACGGTGGTGGCCGACAACCCAAGAAATAGGCCTGCACCGCCAAGGGGCGTCAGCGTCAAAGCCAAGGGCCAATACAGTGCAGGATCCTTCGCCAGTCGCGCGGTTACCTGCAGCAGGATCAGCAACGCGGTGCCGAGCAGCAGCGAACTCAGGCTCAGATAAACCACAATGCTGAACCCGTCCAGCCAGCTGAAGCTGTCGTTGAGCTGCGGGTAATGGGTGAGCAGCCACCAGGGCGCGTCATCCTGCAATGCCCAGAGCTGATCGTGTTCGACCAGCCATTGGGCGAGGGTTTGTTTGAGGGTGATGAACCACGGGCTGACGGTCCACTGAAACGCACCCATGGCCAGGCCGATCACGCCAAACAGCAGTAACCGCGCATCCCAATGGGACAGCGTCTGCGCCGTTGCGTGAAGAATCTCCTGGTTACTGGAGCGGGCGATCAACTGGACTGCGCCGCGTTGCCCGCTGCAGCGTCCACAGGCATGGCAATCACTGGCGCCCCGCAGGCGACGGATATCCAGCAGCGGCGCGCAGTTGGGCGGCGGCAGGCGTGGCGCGGCATTTTCCATCCAGCGTTGCTCATCGACCTGAAAATGCACGGGCGCCAGGCGGGCGAGCAGGGCGAACACCCCGCTGACCGGGCACAGATAACGGCACCAGACCCGTTTGCCCCGGGCAAACAGCAGGCCGACGCCAACCGCCGCGACGGTCGAACCGCCCAGTATCAACAACGCTGCCTGGGCGTAGTCGTAAACGCTGATCAACTGGCCATAGAGTGTCGTCAGGCAGAACGCCAGGGTTGGCCAGCCGCCCCAGCGCAACCAACGCGGCACGCCCAGGCCTTTACCGTAGTGGCTGGCCCATTCGCTGAGGGAGCCTTCCGGGCACAGAACTCCGCACCAGAGCCGCCCGAACACCACAATCGACAGCAGCACGAACGGCCACCAGATCCCCCAGAACAAAAATTGCGCGAACAGGGTCACGTTGTCGAGCATCCGCGCCTGGCTGTCCGGCAGCGGCAACAATGCCGGGATCACCAGCAGCAGCGCATAGAACAGTACGACGACCCATTGCACGGCGCGAATGAGGCGCGCGTGGCGGCGCATGCCGTCCCCCGCGCGCTGCAGCCATCGGTTGCGCCAGTTCAGGTCGGGCATGGCAGGTTTTCCGCAGTGCGTTGCCGTAACCAACTGCCGACCACCAGCCAATAGCCGACCCACACCAGCAAGGTCATGCTACTGGGAGTTGCCCGATAACCGGCAAAACCGGCCAGAAAACTGCCCAGCCCATGGCTGTCGCTCAACAGCGCGCTGCTGTCCCAAAGTGCCTCGCCGACGAGACCATAGACCCATTCCGGCACATCAAGGGCCAGCAGTTGGCCGTTGATCCGCTCGCTGGCGCTGACCAGCAGTGCCGCGCCAAGCATGAGCAGGATGACTTCGCTGATCGCAAAGAAGCGCTGCCAGGACATGAAGCGGCGACTGCCGTGCAACAGGCCGATGGTGAGCGCCGACAGCACCAGGCCGAATGCACCGCCGACTGCGAACAAACCGAGCTCCGGGCCGCGCAAACGCGCGCCGGCACCGTAGAGGAATACCACGGTCTCGCTGCCTTCGCGGCTGACGGCGAGCATCGCCAACACCAACAATCCAAAGCCGCCGCGCCGGGCCAGATGGCTGTCGGCGTGGCGTCGCAAGTCATGCTTGAGCGTGCGCCCGTGGCGATGCATCCAGCCCACCATTTGCACCATCAGCAGACTGGCAATCAGCGCCAATGCGGCCTGGAACCATTCACTGGCTGAGCCGCTCATGGCCTCACCGGCAAACAGAATCAGCACCGCGAGCAGGCCTGAGAGCAGCAGCCCGAGCATCACGCCGCCCCACAGGAATTTGACCAGCCGATTGCCTTGGTCTTGCTGGCTGGCCCAGGCCTGGAGAATGCCGATCACCAGCAGCGCCTCGACGCTTTCGCGCCAGACGATGAACATTGATTGATTCATGGAAACTCCGTGCGTGGACGGGTTATTTGGCGAGGATGCCGCCCTCGGGCAGTTGCGGATTGAACTCGTCGAAAAAGGGATAGTGGCCGGGCCTGAGCGGGTGAATGACGACGAAGGTGGTAACGCCCGGAGACAGCACTTTTTCAACCCGCAACGGTGTGCTCTCGAACTCGGCCGGCCCCTGACCCTCGTTTTTCAGGACGATCTTGAACCGCTGCCCGGCCGGCACCTCCAGCAGGGCGGGGGTGAAGTGGCCATCGCGCAGGATCAGTGGGTAGGTCAGTAGCTCGGCATGCACGGTCAGCGGCGCAACGGCTGCGGCAAGCATCAGCCAGGCGAGAGGCAGGCGTTTCATTCAATAGCCGCCTTTTTTTCCAATCCCGGCGTAGACGAATTCGTAGTGCAGTTCGCAGCGTTCGAACCAGGGCGCGACACCGGTTTCCTTGTCGGTATGACGTCCGAGGGAACCGTGACCGGCGGGTGGCAGGACAGTGAAGGTCAGTTGATATTTGCCTGGGCCCAGCAGCTTCACATTGTCGCCGTAGTGCGGGCCGTCATTGGCGACCATGGCATGGAAGTCGCCCTTGAGTTCGTCCGGGTTGCCAGCTTTTTTCAAGTTGAACGAGACATTGAGATAAGGCACGAAACTGCCTTCCTGAAAGCCCTGCCGATTGTCAGCGGTGGCCCGAATGTCGGCCTCCAGATGCACATCTGAATCGGCCGTGGCGCGCATCATGCCAGTCGGCGCCATCTCGATCGGTTGCAGATACACCGCCCCGACTTCCAGCCCCTGACACAGCTGCGGTTCCCCGATCGGGTATTCCTTTGCGTGAGCCAAGGGTGCAAGCAGGAGCAGGGCGAGTGAAAGGTGGGTACGCATAATGACTTCCTGAGCACTGACGAGTAGGAAGCCGAGTCTAGGAAGCTTTGCTGCGAATAATAATGATTGTTATCAAGTTTCGTGCAATTAAACCGCTGGTTCGTCACGCTGGCGAAAGCGCTGGGCGCGTTCGACGCTGTGAGCCATCTGCGCGGCAGCGTGGACGGTCAACGGATGCTGGGTAAAACCGGGTCTGGGAGAAATGTACGCGGCCATTTCCCGGGCGACGGCGAGCTGGCGTTCGGAACCTTCGGCCAGCAGCGCGATGACCAGGTTTTCCAGGGCTATGACCCGGACACGCAAATGCACCAGTTCGGCATTGGTCAATTCCGGTGGAGCGGTGAACGCGTCGCCCGCGACGGACTGTGCGGCGTTTTGATCATCCCATGTCGACAGGGGCGGATGGTCGGGTGCCTCAGCGTTCGGGAAGGGATTTTTATTGAGCATGAGCGACGTCTCCAAGTCTGATCAGCACTTGCAAGCTTAGCCCCAGGATCGCAATGGGGCGAGGCGAGTCGCTTGATGTCGAGATCTTGATATCCATCAAGGCTGACATTGCTTGCGGGCTGTAGGTTGGAAGGACGCCTCTCAATCAACGGAGAACGGCATGGCCAAAAACTTCCCCTCCAACCCCTCGCACCCCGAACGGATCTGTTGGGGCTGCGACCAGTATTGTCCGGCCAAGTCGCTGGCTTGCGGCAATGGTTCCGACCGTACGATGCATCCGGCCGAGCTGTTCGGCGAAGATTGGGACGTACCCGGCGACTGGGGTCTGGACAAGGTCATCGTCAGCGATAAAGTTCCGGATAAAGGTGTGTAGCTGGCCGACTGTTTAGGTCTGCTTTTCCCGCACAGTCTGGCCATGGGTTGAGATTAAAGAAGCGCCGGAAGTACAACCCTGGATGGCGTTGACGATCCACTCAGGATGTTGAAAACCGGCGGTTTACCGTGGGGGATCTGTCCACAGTGATCGCTGTCTGCGCCAGCAAAAGAGACTCTGACTCTGCTGCCTGCCTTGAATGCCCAGGCGGTGGGCAACAGCGCCAGGCGAATCTGTTCGGCCTTGCCAGGTTGCATGGGCTCTGCGTCCTTGCGTGCAAGGCTGCGATAGGGCCAGGTGGTTTGGTAGGTCGAGGGTGGCGGCGATTCTTTACGCAGCAATGCCCTGAGTAACCCTTCCGTGACGTAGCGCTCGCTGCCGTCGGCTTCAATCTCGCTGAGATAGACGAAAATCGCTGCGTCAGGCTGATCGCATTCCAGCCAGAATTCGGCGATGACGTGGCCACTCAGTTGCAGCCCTTGCGGCAACACTTCGGATGTGTAGCTCAGCAATGCGTCGGTCCGATCTTGCCAGTCAGGGTAGTAGGTTCGGCTATCAACACCGGCGATACGCTCGAAGCGGGTTCCCTCACCGGTGCCGTGGCGGAAATCGACCTTGAATTGATCGCGATGCGGGTTTTGCTCCGGTTCTGCGGCCAGTACGTTTGCCTGGCCAAGATACAGTGTCGCGACATTCCGGGTGGGTGGCCACTGCTCGGCTGCGCACCAGGTTTCATCGTGCATGCTGAAATAGTGCACAGGCGATTCCTGGTCCAGCCCGGTGTCCCTTTCATCAAGATAATGGTCAAAAAAGCGCAGCAGTTCCGGCATCAGACCGAACTGTGCGGTTTCTTCAACGCGCCAAGGGGACACATTGATGCGTGCGCCGTGGTCCCATGGTCCCAGCAACAAATGATGGGGATTGTCTTTGAGGGTGAGAAAGCGCGAAATCGCACCGTTCATGTAGCCAGCGCCATCCATCCATCCTGAAACCGAGTAGATAGCGACATCGCTGCGCGTGCCTGCGCTGTAGGAGTGAGGGCTGAACGTGGCCGGGGTGAAGGTGGCATCGTAGGGCAGGCTGTCATCGCTGAAGCGGAACTCAGCCATGAAGTCGGTTTGCCGGAAGTTTGCCAGGTGCTGCTGAAGGGCTTCTGCGCACTGTTCGCCGCTCACGTCCTCGTCGACTGGCTGAGGGCCCTGAAAGTCAGGATGGTTGAAATAGGAGAACTGCTGCAGTACATCGCGCCGGTCGTGATCGAGGCCGATCATGATGTCGTCGTACAGGCGAGTCAGCGACTTGACCAGAATCCCGCCTGGATAGTAGTTGTCAGCGTAGGTGTCCCATACCGAGAAAAGCGGGGCGATAGCCTTTACTGCCGGGTGGCCTGTGCTTGCCAGAAAGTCCGCTGCGGCTCCCAGGTAAGACACGCCCGTAGCCCCGACACGACCATTGGACCACGGCTGGTTGATGATCCAGTCCACCACTTCAACAGAGTCGGCACGTTCTGCTGGGGAGCGGAAGCTGTCCCGGCTGCCGTAGCTGGCACCGGTGCCTCGCACGTCTACCACCACCACGGCGTAGCCATACGGCACGAATTGATCACGATAACGGTAGGTATTCGGGCTGTTTTCCTGAGTGGAGCCTGCAGCCAGTTTGAACCGCCTGTAATAGGGTGTGAACACCACGATAGTCGGGAATGTTGCGCTTGCTTCGGTTCCCGACTTCGGCTGCGGCAGGAAAATATCCAGAGCGATTTTGCAGCCGTCGCGCATGGCGATGTAGTGCGAAACTGGTTTGCCAGGCTTCTCGAAATCCTGGTTGCGCTCAGCCAGGTATTGGCTGGGAGCCAGCTTCCAGGCAACGCTGCCGCTATCTGCATCAGACATTCAGACACTCCACTACGGGTCATGAGTTATGACGCCGAGAGTGCGAGTTTTTGTTTGATGCGTAAAGTTCGTAATTTTAATGGTTATATGCGTTCTGCGCATGTTCTAGCGAGCGGGATACCCAGACTCAATCGTGGCGATGCGCTGATGTGCGTGCTCGCGAATGAGCGCGGCAAGCTCAATGACTGTTTTGCTGCGTTCCTGCCAGATCGGAAAGATAAACCCGTAATCAAGGGTTATTGCCGGCTCGAATGGACGCAGCACCAGTGGCACCTCGCTTGAAGTGGCGATAAAGGGGTCGGAGATGGCAACGCCCAGTCCACGAGCGGCCAGCTGGCAAGCGAGAATGCCGTTGGTGGTTTCAAAGCGAATCAGCGGTGGTGTTTCAAGATCGGCAATCAGGCGGGTCAAGGATTGGCGCACCACCGAACGCGGATGCAACGCGATCAATGATGCCCCTGACAAATCGTCGGCGGTGATGACCGATTTACTGGCCAGCGGATTTTCGGCGTTCATTGCCGCGACAACATTGACGCTGATGAACGGCTCCACTTCAAGCAGCGGATTGTCCAGAGGCAATACCGTAATGCCCAGGTCGAAGTTCTCCTGACCGACCCAGGTTTCAATGTCCAGGCGAACCCTGGAGTCGACACTGGCCGAAAATTGCTCTGAGCGCTGGGCCATGATCGCCAGGGCATCGTTGACGATCGAGTTCGACAGATGCGGAGCGGTCAATACCCTGACGTGATGATTCTGTCTTGATTTCAGCCGTCCAGCCAGTTTCTGCAAGGACTCCTGGCTGGCCAGGTGGCGGTCGACCTGACGGTAAAAACTCCATCCATCGGGAGTAAGGCTCAGGCGTTTCTTGCTGCGATGGAACAACGTGAAACCCACCTCCTCCTCCAGGTTCGCCAGCAGACGGCCGACTTGGGGTTGGGTGCGATTGAGGCGCACAGACGCCTGGGTGACCGACCCGGTTTCGACGAAAGCGCGTAGCGCTTCAAGCCCTTTTGTGTTCAGCATCGCTATCCCCGAGTATGCGTTTTTCGCATGTATAGCAAGAAATTACGCACTTTACACAGGTTTTTCTAAGGGCCATGCTCGTCTCATAACTATTAGGGACATGATCCCAAGGCCCGTTTTATCGGGCCAATATCTTCCAGAGCGAAGATCGCTTGCTTACACGCTGCCGCCAATCATAAAGCTAAAGGCTTCCGTGAAGGAGTATCGCCATGCGTTCCTGTTTACCCGTCCTGCTGCGTTCAATCCGCCCATTCTGTTTTCGGATTTCGGGCCGTGAGTCTGGAACTCACGCACTTCGAACTCATTCCTGATCTTGCGGCCAACGGTTGCCGCAAGACTGACTTGCCTACGTTTTAGTCATAGTGAGGGACATCGTTATGTCCAGTGTCGCCACCCCATCCACCGCCGCCCAAGCCGTGCCCGAGGTGCGTCGCAAGGTGCGATGGTCCTTTGTGTTGCACCGCGCTTTTGTGGTGCTGATGTACTTTTTCATGCTCAGTCCGCTGATTTTTGTCGTTTGGATGAGCTTCTTCGTCGATTCGATTCCGCACTTTCCGCCTTCGGGCTACACACTGAAATGGTATGAGAGCGCCTGGCAAAACGCCTCGTTCATGAATGGCTTGATCCTGAGTCTTCAGGTCGCCGTCGTTGCAGCCGTATCCGGCGTACTGCTCGGCCTGGCGGCGGCGTTGGGGATCGTCAAGTACCGGTTCCTGGGCAGCAAGCTGGCCAACACGTTATTGCTTTCGCCATTGCTCATTCCCGGAATTGTCGCGGGGATTGCCATCTATCTGTTCTACATGCGGGCCGAAAACGCGCTGGATACCGACATCGTGGGTACGTTCGGTGGATTGGTCGCCGCTCACATCTGCCTGACCATTCCGTGGACTGTACGGCTGGTTTCAACCGGCATGTCCGGCCTGGATCCTTCCATAGAAGAAGCCGCACGCAATCTGGGAGCTTCGGGCTGGACGGCATTTCGACGTATCACCTTGCCGATGCTGCGGCCTTCCATCGTGGCTGCTTCGCTGTTCTCGTTCATCGTCTCATTCGAAAACCTGGAGCTTTCCCTGGCATTGGTCGGCCCCGGCAAAACGACCTTGCCGATCGCAATCATGCAGTACCTCGAATTCAATCTCGACCCGACGATTGCTGCGGTGTCGGCGGTTCAGATCTTGTTGCTGGGCGTCATCATGCTGGTGACCGACCGTTTCGTAAAACTCAGTCAAGTGGTGTAGCACGATGTCCAACGTCTCTATCAATCAGTTGAAGAAGCAGTTCGGCGACGCAGTCGCCCTTGAGGATTTTTCTCTGGAAATCGCGGACGGCGAACTGGTCGCGTTTTTGGGCCCGAGCGGTTGCGGTAAAACCACCACACTCAGAATGATCGCCGGTTTTATCGAACCTACGGCGGGCAGCATTCATATCGGCGAAACCGATGTCACCCACCTTCCGGTACACAAACGCAATACGGGCATGGTGTTCCAGCGCTATGCGCTGTTCCCGCACATGACTGTGGCGCAGAACGTGTCTTTCGGCCTTGAGATGCACGATGTTTCAGGCAAAGAGCGCGACAGTCGTATTGCCACGGCGCTGGATATGGTGCGCATGTCGTCGTTTCGGGATCGCTATCCACGGCAGCTGTCGGGCGGCCAGCAACAGCGAGTTGCCATTGCCCGGGCGCTGGCGATTCAACCCAAGGTTTTTCTGCTGGATGAGCCGCTGTCCAACCTCGATGCAAAGCTGCGGATTGAGGTCCGTGAAGAGATCCGCACCCTGCAACAGGATCTGGGGCTGACAACGGTCTTCGTTACTCATGATCAGGAAGAGGCGTTGGCCATTTCTGATCGTATGGCAATCATGTACAACGGGCGCGTCCAGCAAGTGGGGACTCCCAAGGAACTGTACGACGCGCCGGGCAACCATTTCGTCGCTGACTTTCTGGGCCGCATGAGTTTCTTCAAGGGCAGACTGGTTGCCGAGGGTCAGTTCGTCAGCGATGCCGGAACCAGCATTCAGGTGCAAAGCACACAACCGGTTGGTCGGGTCGGCATACGTCCGGAACGCATCACGGTTGGCTCCAGCCCGGAGAGCGAAAACGTTCTTGGCGGTGTTGTCGAATCTGCCGCGTATCTGGGCTCGCTGATCGATATCCGCCTGCGCCTGCCCGGAGGTGATGCGCTGAATTTCCACCTCGCCAATAACGCATTGTCGACGACCACGACGATATCGCCAGGCACTTCACTTGTGGCGTCGTTTCGCGCAAGTGACTGCGTTCTGTTCGCGGACTAAGGGCGAAATCATGAGTAACTCTGAGCAATTGACCGGTGCCAGTATCGCGTTTCCAGCGTCCATCGTGGTGCTGGGAATCATCGTCGTGCCGCTGTTTTTGATGCTGGGATACAGCTTCAATCATTTTGATCCCGTTGAACTGATGCAGGAAACCTTCACGCTGGAGAACTACGTGAAGTTTTTCGGCGATGCTTACTATCGCAAAGTCTTCATGACCACCTTGGGGGTGGCCGCCATATGCACAGTCCTGGCTTTGGTCCTGGGGTTTCCGGTGGCGTATTTCCTTGCCAAGACGCAAAGCCGCTTCAAAAGTCTGTTTATTGTGTTGCTGGTGTTTCCGCTGATGGTCGGCAATGTGGTGCGGGCCGCTGGCTGGATGGTGATTCTTGGCAACGTGGGGGTCGTGAATGCGACGTTGATGTGGCTGGGCGTAACGGATGAGCCCATCAAGTTTATGTACACGCCGTTCGCCGTCATCATCGGTACCACGGCAGTCGTGATGCCCTACATGATTTTGACCTTGCAAAGCGTGTTGGAAGGCATCGACTTTTCGGTTGAGGAAGCTGCGCAAAATCTGGGTGCGACCTTCGCCACCACATTTCGCCGCATCGTCCTGCCCATTGCTGCACCCGGAGTTGCCGCCGGGACCATGCTGGTTTTCATCCTGTGCATGAATGCCTATGCCACGCCGGTACTGCTGGGCGGCACCGGGTTGACGATGATGGCTCCATCGCTTTATGACCAGATTTCCAAGGCGTCCAACTGGCCTTTTGGTGCTGCGATGGCATTGGTATTGATCGTTACCACGCTAATCCTGGCCTCTCTGTCGAACTGGCTCATTCATCGCAACTACGTCAAGACGATGGGGGCATAAGCCATGAACCCTGCGCTCTTCGACTCTTTCATCAACCTGCTACCCCGGCTTGAGCAGCAGCTCTCACAAGGCGTGGGCCATCGTTATATGACCGTGCTTGTCTACGACGACGACCTTGCAGAGGCCGAGCGGGTATTCAGCAGCAACCCGGCGGTCTACCCAGCGACCGGCCGCAAGTCCTTCAAGCAAGCACCGATCATGGCGCGGGTGCGTGACACAGGTCGTCCGTATGTGGCGATGGATCGTCCAGCGTTGATTCGGGATTTCCCGGACCATGAAACGATTTTTGCCATGGACTGCGGATCCCTGGTGAACCTTCCGATCCGCATCGCCGGTGAAATCGTCGGCCAAATCAATCTGCTGCATGAGCAGCATTTCTACACCGAACACAAGGTCGAGTCAGCCCTGAGGATTGTGTCCATGACAGTCGCTGAGTGGGTATCGATCAATCCGACATCGCACTCAGCCGCCAAATGAATCAGGTCACTGCACGTTAATCAATCTGGAGCCCGCTATGTTTGATATTTCCCGACGTACTCTATTGGGCGGTGCCGTGGGCGCCGCCGCCATGCTCGCATTGCCACGCTTTGCCCTCAGTGCCTCGGGTGCCCCCGTGGTGGTGGGAACCTGGGGGGGTGACTACGGCGATTTGCTGCGCCAGGGCGTTGACGTCCTGTTGCAATCCAAGGGCATCGAGGTCATCCAGAGTATTGGATCTCCCACCGAGCGGCGAACCAAATTGTTGGCCGAGCGTCAGTCGCGGCGCGGCTCCATGGACGTGTGCTGCCTTGCAGATTTTGATATGCAGGCGGTTGCCCAGCGCGACGCTCTGGAAAGAATCGATGCAGGGGCTGTACCCAATCTCGCCAATGTCCTTCCGTTCCTCAAACAGGACTTCTCGGTTCCGCACATCTACTCTGCCCATGTCATTGTCTACAACACTGAAAAGGTCCCGGTGCCTCCTCAGTCGTTTGCCGATCTTTGGGACCCGAAATATCGGGGTAAAGTCGGCCTTTCTGACTTCCTGTTCAATACCAATACGGCTATTGCGGCGGTTGTCGGCGGCGGCTCCATGTCTGATTTCGGACCTGCCAAAGGCAAGCTGGAAGAGTTGCGCTCGCTGGATGTGAAAATCCTGCCTTCTACAGAAGCGGTTGCCGCAGCGCTGAAATCCGAAGATATCTGGATAACGGTGATCTCCCTGGCGCGTGGCTACATGTGGCGTAAAGCGGGTATGCCGCTGGCGCATGTCGTTCCGAAAGAAGGTGGTTTCCCTAATATCTATGGGATTGGGGTGCCGAAGAACTCGCGCAACAAGGACAACGCACTCCAGTACCTGAATGCAGTATTGGACCCTCGCGCTCAGTTGGCCTTCGCCGAACGGATGGGCTATGTGCCCACGGTCAGCAATGCAGTACTCCCTGACGAGCTAAACAAACAGATCAACTTCACCGAAGCAGAGCGCGATCGCATGCTCAAGCCTGATTATGCTTACATCATCGAACACCAGTCCTCGATGCTTGAGGTGTGGAACAAGACATTCAAGGGCTGAGTTGATTGAGGCTAGTTGCTACACAACTAAACCGGGAGGCGCCCACGACCTGTGGGCGTTAAACCCCAAGCCCAAACCTGAAGTTGCCGAATTTCCAGTCCGGCGAACTCTTCTGGTAGCAGCCTGGCTGGTTAGCCGGTGTTGCGTCGCAGGATATCTTCCCTACTTTGCTGGAACCCTGGCCTTCACCGGTGCCGCGTTCGCTGTACACGGCGCAGCCACCGAGCGTCGGCAACAGGAATGCCAGGGCAAGTATCAGGTGCTTCATATGTCCTTCCTTAAACATAAATGGTTGGGCATTAGAGCATATCCATACGATGCATCCTCGTTTGCCGCGTAAGTCTGTCTAGTCCCGAAATAGGTCTACGCGTTGCTTTAGTGGGAGAGGACTTGTCCTCGAAGGGATTGGCAGGCAATGAAGCACTGTCAGGCAGATTGAGGTTGGCCAGGCTGACTCATCGAGGACAAGTCCTCTCCCACAATGACGGGACAGTCTAAAGAGAAAAACTCCCCGGTATTTCACCTCGCATCAAACAACTGCCGGATAAGCCTGGGTGTGCTGCCGGTCCAGCGCTTGAATGAGCGGCGAAAGTTTGCCGCGTCGTTGAAACTCAGGTATTCGGCCACTTCTTCATTGCTGAGTCCTTTGATCTGATAGAGGTAGAGCGCCATATGCTTGCGCACCAGATCGACCTGGTGCTGAAAGCCGGTGTCGTGTTTTTGCAATTTGCGTTTGAGGGTGGCCGGGCTCATGGCGAAATGCTGGGCGGCCTGCTCCAGACTTGGGGCTTCACGTACGTGGGTTTGCAGGTAGCGGTAGATACAATCCAGAAAGCTGGAGGAGAAACCCAGTTGGTTTATGTGGCCCTGCGCTTCCTGTCGGGCGACCTGTCCTGCGGTGGCCGACGCGCCAGGCCAGGGAAGTGTGAGAAAGTCACGGGAAATGCGCATCATATCCATGGGCCGTTTGAATTCGGTCTGCTCGCCCAGGTGCACCCAGTACTGCTCGACATAGCGTGGCTCAGCATGGCTGAAACTGCACGCCCAAGGCAGACGCTGCCCGCTCAGCCACTGACTCATGGAGACCAGGGAAGTCATGCTGGCCTCCAGCAGGAAACGCCACTGGTCACCCGCGCCGCAGCTGTCCAGCCAGTAAAAATAAGCGTGTTTTTCATCCACCAGTAGCCGCGGTGTCGCCAGCGGGCTGAGCAGCGCTTGCTGTTGCACCAGTGTGTCCAGTGCGTGATGCAAGTTTTGCGCGTGGCGCAGCGCATGGCTGGCTGCACCGTAATGGCCGGGCAGCAGACGTTGACCGAACAGGAAGCTGCTGTCATCGGCATCCAGCAGACGCCGGCTATTGCCGATCAACGCCAGAAATTGCTGCGGGCTCAGGCGGGTCTGACCCGCCAGGATGTCTTCATGGAACAGCCCGGTACCGCGCAACAGGCGATGGCTGTCAATGTCACGGGACAAGGCCAGGTCAATCAGCGTCGCTGGCTGATAATGTCCGGGGATGAAGCGGCTGTCGGTTTCGTACCAACCGGTTTTAAGCGTCATGACCAAGCCTCAGGCAATCTTCGCCAGCGTCTGCTTGCTTCGCGCAAGCGCCATGTTGAGGCGCTTGAGTAGAACCTCCGTGGACTCGTTCATGGCCATGACCACGGCCGTGCTTGCTGACAACTGCACGCGCTCGCCGTGTTGCCGGGTTTTATGGGCCAGGCCGTGGACCGCCTGTTGCAGTTCCTGTGCGACCAACCGCGCCTGGTTCTCACCGGTGTTGGGCAGCAGCACCACAAAGCGGTCGCCTGCCAGGCGGCAGAGCAGGTCCTGACGGCGCAGATTGAGCAGCAGCAAATGACTGATAGCTTGCAGCACTGCGTCGCCTTCGGCATGCCCGAAGGCTTGATTGATCGACGCAAAACTGTCCAGATCCAGTGCCAGCAAAGACAGCGGTTGCTGTTGGCTCTGGCTTTCCACAAGACTGGCGTCAAGTTCGCGTTTGAGATGATCGGCGCTGCCCAATGGGGTGAGCTTGTCGAACAGCCGGTGCTCGCGAAACAGCCGCTCGCGTTTTTCCATCTGCGAACTGATCGCCAGTTGTTCGCGATGCCAGTGATAGATGCCTATGGTCAGCAGGATCATGCCGACCGGCATTGGTCCGGATTCCAGCCAGTGATCCCAGGTGAGGGTGTCGGGCAGGTGGATGAATTCGTCGAGGCTGTCGATCCACCAGGAGAAAAAAATACAGCTCAGGCCCAGCATCAGATAGTTGGTGACCCTGCCTGCGGGCCGACTTTTCATCACCAGGGCCAACCAGACCAGTGCCAGCAGTGCTGAGCCTCCTTCGCCGACGATGTCCAGCCATACCCATTCGCTGACCGGTTTGATGTCGCCGAAGGCTAGATATACGAGCAATCCCAGATTGGCCGCAAGCAGTAGAACACCGAGTTTCCAACGATGAGGTTTGAGCACGGTGAACATGGTCGCGATCCTTTTGGCGTAGAGGCAATGCGCGCCAGCACAGCAGATGTTTGTGACAGTTGGGCGACTTCACGAAAACCAATGGAAAGGTCGAATCAGCTCATCGAGGTGTGCGTTTTTTTGTCCGTGAGTCGGCGCAGGCCTCGCCAATAGCCGGTGCTGGCTCGCCGGGAGTGAGGAAAACCCCTGACAGCCAGGTCATTTCAGCTCACTTTGCCTTGTTCGCGGCCTGCAAAGAGCCGAAACCCGCCGATTACGACGCTTGCCCCCAGGCACTGTCACAGAATTGTCATTGCCCCACCCTAGCTTGCCCTCCCAGTTGCCGGGCCGCTTGCCTGGCGTTTGGGGGGGAGCACTATGTACCAGCGCAGCAATCACCAGCGCCGCAGTACCGCCGGGATCGTCAGATTTACGCTGACCGCTTTGGCCATGGCAATTGCCAGCGAGCGACTCAGTGCCGCCGAAATCACGGAGAAGACCGAACACGTCCAGGTCGTCGGCCAGGCCGCCAGCCTCGATCAGGCGCTCAAAGAGCAGCGCAGCTCTGACAGTATCAAGAGCGTGGTGCATGCTGATGCTGTCGGGCAACTGCCGGATGAAAACGTAGCCGAAGCGGTACAGCGCTTGCCCGGTGTCAGCGTCGAGCGCGATCAGGGCGAGGGGCGCTTTGTCAGCGTTCGGGGCCTGGGACCGGATCTCAACAGCGTGACCATCAACGGTACGCTGGTGCCATCGCCGGAAAGCGAGCGTCGCGCAGTGGCGCTGGATGTCTTGCCCTCGGAACTGGTGCAGTCCTTGTCGGTGACCAAAACCCTGACCCCGGACATGGACGCCAACTCTCTGGGCGGCACGGTGGATGTGAAGAGCCTCTCGGCGTTCGATCACAAGGGCCTGTTCTACACTGGTAGCAGCGAAGCCAGCTACGACAAAAACACCCGCCAGACCAGCCCCAAGTTTTCCGGCGCCATCAGTAATCGGTTCAGCCTTGGTGATGGTATCGACAACTTTGGCGTCGCAGCGGCCCTGAGCTGGCAGAAGCGCGATTTCGGTTCGGACAACGTCGAAACCGGCGGTGCGTGGGATTTTGACCGAGGGGCGAAGCTCGAAGAGTTCGAGCAGCGCGACTACGACATCAGCCGCAAACGTGCCGGTGGTGGTGTGAACTTCGATTACAAGCCGGACGACACCAGCAACTATTACCTGCGCACCTTGTACAGCACCTACAAAGACAGCGAGACCCGAAACGCCGCCAGTATCGAATTCGCTGACCCGCAGGTAGCAGGGGAACTGGCCGATGCCGAGGGTTCGCGCCATCTCAAACAGCGCACGGAAACCCAGAAGATTCAGTCCTACGTGTTCGGAGGCGAGCGCATGTTCGGGCTTTGGACGTTAAGCGGTCAGGCTGGTTACAGTCGCTCCGGCGAAGACAGTCCAGGGCATATCGCCGATGCCACTTTCTCTGGCAATAGCGACTTTGCCGACACCGGTTACTACGACAACGACAAACCACGGCCAATCATCGGCGCGGCGTTTTACAACCCTGCCAGTTTCACGCTCGATCAGGTCGAGTGGGAAAAACAGAAAACCACTGATACCGAGAAAAACGTGCGCCTGGATCTGGCCCGGGATTACGACTTCAAAGGCTATGCGTCGCAGGTCAAGTTTGGGGGCAAGGTCAGCCGTCGCAACAAGGACAACGATCTGGAGTCCTGGGTCTATGAAGATTTCGATACGCTGGGGTTAACCGATGAGCAGCTCAGCCTCACTCGGTTCCAGAAAGGCACTGTCGATTACCGTCTCGGCAATTATGGCCCGGGTATCAGCGGCAGCGCGATCAAGAGTCTTGTCGGTGGCCTGAATCGCGCGGATTTCTATGATGAGGAAGAGTCCACAGTCAATGACTTCAAAATCAGCGAGGACATCAACGCGGGTTACCTGATGAACACCATCGATATCGACGACTGGCGGTTCATCGCCGGTCTGCGGTACGAGGGCACCGAACTGGAAGCCAAGGGCACCGGTGTCACTGATGGCACCTTCACGTCTACCGACACCAAGAACAGTTATCACCATTGGTTGCCGGGCCTTCATGCTCGTTATCAGTTGGACAAAAACACTCAAGTTCGCGCTGCCTGGACCAAATCAGTAGTGCGTCCGACCTTCGGCCAGTTGGCTCCGGGCTTTGCCATTGATGGGGACGAAGCGACTTTTGGTGATCCGAGCCTCAAGCCGCTCGAGTCGAGCAATCTCGATTTGGGCATTGAACACTTTATGGGGCATGCCGGCACCGTTTCGGCGTTCGTGTTCTACAAGGACATCAAAAACTTTGTCTACAACACCGATCTGGCTGGCTCCGGCAGCTGGACGGATTTCTCCGAAGCCCACACTTTTGCCAATGGAGACAGCGCCAAATTGTACGGCCTGGAACTGGCTTACTCGCAAAAATTCGATTGGCTGCCAGCCCCCTGGAACGGCCTGTTGATGGGGGCTAACGCTACGTTCAGCCGCTCTGACGCGAGCATCAAGGGGTTTGATCAGGCCACCGGCACTCAGCGCAAACGCGACATCAGTCTGCCCAGTCAGTCCGACACCGTCGGCAACCTGATGGTCGGTTGGGAAGATGACAAACTCAGTCTGCGTCTGTCGGCCAACTACAAGTCCGACTACCTCTACGAGCTGGCTTCAATCAGCGACAAGGCCCATGACCTCTATGTCAACGACCAGACGTTTGTCGATTTCAGCGCGCGCTATTCGCTGACCAAAAACCTGCAAGTCAGCTTTGAGGCTCAGAACCTCACGGACGAGCCTTACTTTGTCTCTACCGGGCGTGGCACCTACAACGCCCAGTACGAAGAGTACGGTCCGACTTACAAGCTCGGCCTGACCTTTACCCACTTCTAATACAGTTGTGGCGGCGACGCTTGGCGTTGCCGCCAGCCTGGCCGACCAACAAGGATTTGTCTGTTGATGAACACTTTTTTACCCAAGGCCAGCATCTTGGCGATGTTGCTCGGCCTGGCCGCCGGAACAGTTGTGGCGGCTCCGACAAGCCCTGCGCTGAAGCTGCAACTCTGGGCGCAGGGGCAAAATCTCAAGCTGGAGACGCTGGCATTCCTGCCCGAAAATCTGGGGCCTGAGCGGCTGGCTGCCAGCGAGCGCGACGGCTTGTTATTACTCGATGAGCACGGCAAGGAGTTGGCACGTTTGCCGGGTTCGTTCAGCAGCCTGGATCGCCGTGCTGCTGGCCAACAGGTGTTGGTCGCCAGCCTGGACAACGATCGCCAGCAAGCGTTGTTGGTCAGTCTTGATCCACGCGGCCGCAGTTGGGGGCAGCCGATGTATCTGCCCACTCGGGACTTCCCGGTGAACGGACTGTGCCTGTATCGCGATGAGGCCAGTAATCTGTTCCTCTTCCTCGTCGGCGAGGAGGGCAAGGGTGAGCAGTGGCTGGTGGGCAGCGACGCAAAATTGCTGACCCGGCCGGTGCGGGTGCGGGGGCTGCCGTTGCCACCATCAGCGCAGTTCTGTCAGGTGGATGACGCGGCTAATCAGCTGTTTGTAAATGAAGAAAACCTTGGCTGGTGGGCGTATCCGGCGCATCCGGAAGCGGATGTGGTACGCGAGCCTGTCGCGCTTCGCGCACCTTTCGGTGACATCAAGCAATCCGCTGGGGTGATGGCGTTGGTGCCGGGCGGCATCGTCGCGCTGGATCCGCAAGCCGCGCAACTGCATCTCTACCAGCAGCAGGGTGAAAGCTGGTCTGCCAGGGCCAGTTTGCCGTTGCCAGGTCTGAAGGAGCCCGAAAGCCTGGCCGTGCGCCGTACCGCCAAAGGACTGCAGCTATTGGTGCGTGACGATGATGATGGCCGCTTGTATCAGGGTGAGGTGAGCTGGCAACCCGCTGAAGTGAACCTGCCGCCAGTGCTGCCGAATGTCGCTGCCATGAGTCAGAGCGATCCGGTTGGACGCCAGGGCGACGCGGCGGATGATCCGGCCATCTGGATTCACCCACAACAACCCGCCTTGAGTCGGGTGCTGGGCACTAACAAAAAGCAGGGGCTGCTGGCGTATGACCTGCAGGGCAAGCTGCTTCAGGAGCTGCCGGTTGGGCGCTTGAACAACGTCGATGTACGGCCGAATTTCAAGGCGGGTCAGCAAGTCATTGATTTGGCGGTGGCCAGCAACCGCGATCACAACAGCCTGAGCCTGTTCAGCATCGACCGCGCCACGGGTGAGGTGCATGAGGCCGGCGAGATTCCGACACCGCTGAACAACATCTACGGCATTTGTCTGTTTCAACCGGCCAGTGGTGAGCTCTACGCATTTGCCAATGACAAGGACGGCACCTTCCTGCAATACCGCCTGAGTGCGCCTGACGGCGCGGTTCGAGGCGAGTTGGTGCGTCAGTTCAAAGTCGACAGTCAGCCTGAAGGCTGCGTCGCCGATGATCAGCGTCAACGTTTGTTTATCGGTGAAGAGGACGTTGGCGTCTGGGCTGTAGATGCTCGGGCTGATCAGCCTGCGGCACTGAGCAGCGTGATCCGCGTCGGTCCGCAACTGCATGCCGATGTAGAAGGGCTGGCGCTGTACCAGAGTGATGCCCACGACTATCTGGTGGTTTCCAGTCAGGGCAATGACAGCTATCTGGTGCTGGATGCCGAACCGCCATTCGCCTCGCATGGCGCATTCCGGGTCGGGTTAAACGCAGAGGCGAGCATCGATGGCGCCTCGGAAACCGACGGTCTGGAAGTCACCTCGATGAACCTTGGCGGGTCTTGGGCTCAGGGCATGCTGGTGGTTCAGGACGGCCGCAAGCGCATGCCCGAACAAACCCAGAACTTCAAGTTCGTACCCTGGGCCGAGGTTACCAAGGCCTTGAAATTGCCCTGAGCAGATTTGTCATCACCCGGTCATCAATATTTCATTCGAATAGTTCCTGATCGTTGTCCATCGGCGGTCAGGCAGGCGCAAACAGAGGAGTTTGAACATGCAGGCAACACTGGAACACATGACGATCTGGGGGTTGATCAGCGATGCCAGTCTATTGGTCAAGGCGGTGATGCTGATTCTGTTGCTCGCTTCGTTGATGAGCTGGTTTCTGATCATCCAGCGCAGCCAGGTGCTCAAGCGCAACGAGCGACAGCTGAATACTTTCGTTACGGGTTTTCGCACTGCTTCAGACTTGCAATCGGTCTATCGCAGCAGCGTGCAGGCGCAGAGCCAGGACAGTGGTGTAGAACCGATTTTTCAGGCGGGTTTCCAAGCCTACGAACAGCTTGGTCAGCACTCCGGAAACTCGGCAGAGGTGGTACTCGAAGGTGTCGAACGTTCGTTGTACGTCGCCATCAGCGAGCAGGAAGTACAGTTGGAAAAAGGCCTGCAGTTTCTCGCTACCGTGGGTTCGGTCAGTCCTTATATCGGCTTGTTCGGGACCGTCTGGGGGATCATGAATTCCTTCCTCGGTTTGTCTCAGGTGCAGCAGGCAACTCTATCGACCGTCGCACCGGGCATTGCCGAAGCGCTGATTGCGACAGCGATCGGCCTGTTCGCTGCCATCCCGGCGGTCATCGCCTACAACCGTTTTTCTGCTCGCAGCCAGACATTGCTGACCCGTTACTACGCATTTGGCAATGAGCTGCAGGTGCGCATGCATCGCAAGCTTCACGGCGTACCACTGAATCTGGCTGCCGCCGCTTGAGAGGAGTATGCAAATGTTAATCAGGCCGCAACGCAAGCACGGGCCAAAAGCCGAAATGAACGTGGTGCCTTATATCGACGTCATGCTGGTGCTGTTGGTGATATTTATGGTCACCGCACCGATGCTGACCCAAGGGGTCCGCATCGAGTTGCCCAAGGTTGCCAGTGAAGCGCTGGTTAATGACACCCGGCAGCAGATCGTCACCCTGTCAGTAAAGGCCGAGGGCGGCTATTACTGGAACGTCGGAGGTGAGCTCGATACCAAAAGCCAGACCGACAGCGCCGTGGAACTGGACGAAATGCGTGCAAAGATCACACAGATCATTGCCGCGCGCAGCGATACCCAGGTCTACATTCGCGCCGACAAAGACGCCGGTTACGGCAGTGTCGTAGCTGCCATGGCGGCGTTGCAGCAGAGCGGGGTCAGCAACCTCGGGCTGGTAACCGAGGCCCCGCGATGACGGCGATGATCATGCACAGTCCAGCTTTTACATTGCGCGAGGGGCTGACCAACGGCTTCTGGAAAAACAGTCTGGCAGCAGGCCTGGCTGTTGCATTGCACGCGATTGTGCTGACGTTGCTGGTGTCTGGCTGGTCAGTGGAACTTCCTGCACCTGATCAGCCAATGGTGCTGAAAACTCATTTGGTGATGCTGCCTGCTGCCGCTCAGCCAGAACCTCAGCCGCCAATCGCTATCGCAGAACCGCAATTGTCAGAACCATCGCCTGTCGTCGAACCGACGCCCGTCGTGCCACTGCCGGAGCCGGCAAAAGCCACGGCCGATCCGCAGATTCAGGCACGAAAACTGGAGCAAGCGGCACTGGCTCACAAGCGTGTTGAGGAGAAAAAGCGCGAGCAGCAGGCTGAAAAACTACAGCAAGTGGTGGAGGCACAAAAACGTGATCGCGAGGTCGAAGAACAGCGCCTGATTCAGCAGCGACAGCACCAGCAAGAACAACAGGCTCAGCAGACGAAGAATGCCGAACTGGCTCGCCAGGTCGCGGAGCGCAACAAGCAGCAAGCGGCGCAGATCGCTGCCGATAGCCGACAGTATTTACCGCTGAGCAAGGAAGCACCGGACTATCCGCAGCGTGCCCTGGACAAGAACATCGAAGGCGATTGCACTGTGGAGTACACCGTGAATGGGCAGGGGAAAATCGAAAACCCCAGAGTGCTCGATGGCTGCCATCCGCTGTTCATGCGTCCATCGCTGGCTGCTGCCAATACCTTTCGTTATCAACCGCGGACCATCGACGGCCAGCCTGTATCGGTGCCTGCGGTGCGCAACACTTTCCACTATCGGATCAAGTGAGTGAAAGATAACTTCAGCTCGCGATCCGGGGCGTGATTCAGCTGAATCACAGCTGCAGCGTGGCAGATCATTTAATCCAGTGAGTCAGCCCAACTGTTGCCAGTTGGGCCTTTTTAGAAACGTGACATTTTGCTGATCAATGATTCTTTGGACCGAGCACTCCGCGCTGCACCAGGTTTTTCATCAATGCGCCAACCCCAAACGTCCACGGCGGTGCCTGATGGCTGCCGGTCACGCGATTGTGCAGGGCGCCCAGCGACGCGGATGAAATGCTCACCACGTCGCCTTCTTTGTGGGTAAAGCCCTGGCCGGGCAGGTCGCGGTCTTCGGTGGGGGCGAAAAGCGTGCCGAGAAACAGCACGAAGCCGTCCGGATATTGGTGGTTGGCATTGAGCGTCTGCGCGGCGAGATCTGCCGGGTCACGGCTGATCTGGCTCATGGAGCTGCTGCCGTTGAGCACGTAGTCGTCATTGCCCTCGACCCGTAGCGCCACTTCACAGCGTCGCACGTCGTCAAGGCTGAAATGTTCGTCGAACAGGCGAATGAACGGCCCCAATGCGCAGGACGCATTGTTGTCCTTGGCCTTGCTCAGCAACAGTGCGCTGCGACCTTCGACGTCGCGCAGGTTGACGTCGTTACCCAGTGTCGCGCCGTGAATCCGGCCTTGGCTGTCCACCGCCAGCACCACTTCCGGTTCCGGATTGTTCCAGCTCGATTCCGGATGAATGCCGATGGCGCTGCCGCTGCCCACGGCGGCCAGCAACGGTGCCTTAGTGAATATTTCAGCGTCCGGGCCGATGCCGACTTCCAGGTACTGCGACCACATGTTCTGCTCGATCAGCACCTGCTTGAGACGCAACGCCTCGGGTGAACCGGGGCGCAGGTCACGCAGATTGTCGCCAATCACGTTCTGCACCAGGCCACGGATTTGCTCGGCACGTTGCGCGTCGCCGCCGGCTTTCTCCTCAATGACCCGTTCGATCATGCTGGCGGCAAAGGTCACGCCAGCCGCCTTGATGACTTGCAGGTCTGCCGGTGCCAGCAGGCCAGGCTTCGACGGATCGCGCAATTCGCCGCTGTTAGCCAGTAACGCTTCTATCGTGCCCAGCGAGGTGCCAGTGGCGTCGCGAACCGCCTGCAGCGGCGATTCGTTGTTCAACAGCTGGCTCAGCGTCGGGAAGCGTGCGGTGCAGTCGATGACTTCACCATCACGCAGCACCACCACGGCCGGACCGCCGAGCTCGCCCGGCAGCCACACGCGACCGACCAGCGTCGCGCGTTGCCAGTCATCGGGCAGGGTATTTCCAATCGTCAATTGCAACGCTTGCATAAGGCTGATCCTTGGGTTCAGTGAGAATGGCGCGGGG
>Ga0247814_10000147_pt1 | contig 65704 bp, 60 predicted proteins | sample UWRJL179409R1_FD_179947 | JGI IMG/M metagenome (GOLD analysis project Ga0247814, IMG submission 179947) | Plant litter microbial communities from Arlington Agricultural Research Station in Wisconsin, United States - UWRJ-L179-409R-1 | ecosystem: Environmental > Terrestrial > Plant litter >... | reverse complement strand
TTGGATAACGGGGTAAATCTGAATTCTTTTAAGGCTAAAACGTTAAATGAGATTGTGACTGAGGTGACGAGTAAAGTAGTGGCGAATGACCTGCGAATGGAGGTCAAAGCAAAATATACCACGCCTATCCCCTACATGTCTCAATATAAAGAAAGCACCTTTTCATTTTTGAACAGGCTGTCTTCTGAATACGGAGAATGGTTTTACTACGATGGCGTAAACACCAAATTCGGGAAACCTGACGAACAGCCTCAGATTGACCTGGTGTATGGAAGAGAAATTTCCACTATGAACTGGTCTATGAAAGTAAGTCCGGTAACCTTTTCGCAGTATTCTTATAATTCCTCAGAGAATCAGCTAAACAAAGGAGATGCGCCGGATAGTGTAGACGGACTGGATGCAGACAGCCTTTTTGCGCTGAATAAGTCACAAGACCTGTTCACGGATCCGGTGAACATGCCGCTTAAACCAAGAACGCAGAGTCAGTCGGAATTAGACGAAATGATGAAGCGCAGAAAAGAATCGGCCGCAGCAAGTCTGGTAGGTCTGATGGCCAAATCAAACGCAGCAGGGGTGAATATTGGTACAATAGTGAATGTAAAAATCTCCAAAAAAGAACTCCTTGATTTTGTGACGGAAGATTACGGACAATACATGATTACTTCGGTAACGCATGAACTTGATGGCAACCACAGGTACAGGAACACATTTGAGGCCATACCGGCAGCGAGCAATGTGATTCCGGTAAAAGACGTAAGGTATCCTGTCGCTGAGCCGCAGGTTGCCACAGTGATGTCTAATAAAGACCCTAAAGGAATGGGTCGCGTGCAGGTACAGTTTTTATGGCAGCAGCAGAAGGGTGACAGAACAGAATGGCTACGCGTGTTAACTGCAGATGCAGGTTCCGGAAATGACAGCAGAAAGAACCGTGGATTTTTTATCCATCCGGAAGTGGGCGATCAGGTTATTGTAGGTTTCAGATATAATGATCCTAACAGGCCTTTTGTAATGGGTAGTATCCCGCATGGCAAGAACATCGACAGTCATCATATACAGGAAAACCATGTGAAGGCCATCACCACCCGCAGTGGCAGTCAGGTTTTATTCAACGATACCAAACACCACATCAAAATATCAACCAGTGCAGGTAACATCATCAAAATTCATGAGAAAACCGGTTCCATATCGATTACCAGTGCTTCAAGCATCAGCCTGAATTCTGAGGTGATTAACATACACGCTTCACAGCTGGTAGACATACAGGCACCTAAAATAACTGTTGGTAATACGGATGCTCCGGCACCGGCAACGGCCAGCGAAGAAGAAAAGGCCAAACAAAGAAGTCCGACTCAGACCATTGATATCAAAGCGAAGGCAATAGACCTGAATGGTGAGGACACGCTAAAAGGAACGTCTAAAATTACAACGGTAGAAGGTACTGATCAGAATACCATCAAATCTGATAAATTGGTAGATGTTTCTGGGGGTCAGGAAGCCAAAGTTCATGGTACTATGGTAAAAATCAACTCTTAAGCGGGATGGGAAAAGCAGCAGCAAGAGCAATTATTGATAAAGGAGCGCATTCCGGACCTATTACTGCAGGCAGCCCCGATGTGATGATTGGTGGTAAACCGGCGGCACGACAAGGTGACCCGGTAAATTGCACTAGCCATGCAGGTCCTGCTTCGATTATAGAAGGGTCAAAAACAGTGCTTATTAATGGAAAACCTGCGGCACGTATGGGCGATAAAACAAGTTGTGCTACTCCTCCGGCACCGGCACCAAAAGGTCCGGCACCAGCAAAGGATGAATATCACTTTTGGTCGCCCGTTAAAAAGTCAAATCCGGATGGAACAGCTGTGACCCAACACCCTGATAACCTGACTGTAAAAGTAGTTAACGCCTATGCAAACCTGAAGGACAGCAATAAAGATGGTATTCTTGATTATGGAGAAACCGGTGTGGTGATGTCTGAGATTAGTGCAAAGGGTGACTGGGTGCCGGCAGACGGGAAATATGGAAAGTATGGCGGTGGCGGTGGTTTTTCTGTCTTTAAAGCGGAAGGCAAAGGAACCTATATCAATAATGACGGACAAAATGTGAATACGGTAGAGGGTAAAGCTTCTGTAATTTCTGCGAACGCTGAGGGACACTTAGGTAAGGAGGGGACATTATACCACAAGTCTGAAGTAAAAGGAGACTTGCTCTATGCAGACGGTAAAGCAGATGGGCAGTTTTATTCGGGCGGAAGCCAGAATAAATATGGTTTTCAAGCTGAGCTGGCAGGTGATTTTGGTGCTGCCCGGGGAGAATATGAGGGGCAGGTTGATCTGCTCATCGTGAGTGTGAAAGGGAAAGTAGGTGCCAAGGCCGGCGGTGCAGCAATCGGCGCAAAAGGCGGTGCATATGTAGATACTGACGATTATAAGGCAAATGCAAATGTTGGTGCTGAACTGGCGGTATTATTGGGACTGAAATTTGATTTGGATATCACCATAGATCTGAAACCACTGGTTGATTTTGGAATCGGCTTATTTAATGGGCCCATGGAAGGTACAATTATTTCAGGATGCGGCACAGTAATTATCGGATAATCCATAGCTTGCCAATTAGTTCACCTAATCATACAATAAACGAAAAACAAATTCAATGAGAACCTTTTTTTTCATCCTGTTCATCATCATCAACTGTATTCTTATATTTAAAGTGAATCAATACTTCAGACCAAAAACTGCAGCCATTACTTATGGCATCAGCCTGGTAGCAATACCATTGCTAATGCTTGCAGGCATTTATGTATTGCGGCTCCTCAACTTTCATGCAGATAAGCAATTTCAGGATATCTATTTTGCAGTAATGCTGAGTTTTACTGTCCTCCTGCTGCTGAATCTGGTAGTGCTCCTGGCAGATGTGGTAGCCCACAAACTGATTGACTTCCAGGAAACAACAAATACGGCGAATATGGACAAAAACCCGGTTCGGTTTGCCAGGGGCAATCAGTCGGGGATTCAACTGATGTACAGATTTTTCTTCTTTGCATGCTCCATTCTGATGTTCTACGGTATATGGCTCGGCAAAAAATAATACAATAATTACTTAAACTAACCATTATGAAAACTATATTAGCAGGCGCAGCATTCTTATTGTCGCTCTCCTCTTGTGAAATTAAAGTCGGAAATAAAGTGAATAAAGAACAGACCGCTCAGGAAGACATACAACAAACATTAGATTTCCCGCTGGAAAGTGATTTCAGTAAGGAATATCTGCTTGAAAACTTTTGGAAATGCACTTATGATTCTGCAGGAGAACCACTTGCTTACTGGGTAGTATTGCCTAAAAATGTGAAACCTAAGAATATCAAACCTGTAACGATCAAGGCATTGGGATTAACCTCTATAGGTGACTATGGAACGATAGACGAGAGTGATTACATGGATGTTCAGATAACGTATGAAACGTTAACGGCAGCGCAGCAGCCCGCTACCTGGCTGAAAGGAAAACTGTCGTTAATGCATGATAAGATTCTAAATCAAAATCTGATTCGGACAAAAGAGGGCGAAGAGTATGTTGATGTGCTGACCAGCCGTACAATGAAAGACGGGAATCATATTATCAGCCGCCTGAATGTTTTAAAAAGCGGGCTGAACTTCTTTATGATCAGGGTGTCTTGCGATGCGAAAGTATATCAAAAGCTTGCACCTACAATTTTTCATACCAGCACAACCTGGGGACTTAAGTCGTAATTCCATTTCAACCTCATAAACCTATTTACATTTACAGCGAAATATCTTATGGAATCAGCTCAGCCTTCTTATCCATTCCCGGTTGAACAAAAACTTCAACCAGAATTTTTAACACAAAACTTTTGGAAATGCCATTATACCTCAGCTAAAGATCAGTTGCATTACTGGATTGTTTTGCCGAATAATGTTAAGCCGACTAAGCTGGAGCCTGTACCTATTCTTGCGGTGCAGCTGACGAACATCGGCCAGTACAATAGTATTGATAATGGCCCCTATCTGGAAGTTGAAATGGTAACGGAGCATGTGGCGTACGACATCAACGCGTCGGACTGGCTATTGAAAAAAATTGTGCTTACAGGTGAAAGTATACTTGAATTCCGAGAAATTGAAGGGAGAAGCACAGGTAAATACCTTGATGTGCTGACGATTAAAAAGACTGCTGGTGGCGAGGAAATCATCTCCAGGTTCACGGCTTTGAAAGATCATGACCAGTTACAGGGTGGTGCTAACTTATTTTGTGTTAAAGCAGCTTGTATAGCAAATGATTATGAGACTTTAGCTGACACTATACTTCAGATCGTAACAAACTGGGATCTCATCAACAAGTCTGATTGGCAGATGGCCGAAAGCCTTACTCCTTTTCATTGTGAAGTTGCAGAGCCGGTATCGTTCTATGTTCCTGTATCCTGGCAAATCAAATTTCAGGCAGATAATAACAGCTCCTTTTCGAGATTCGTTTTTTCTCACGAAATCAATAATGAAAATAAAGGCGTTATCAATGGTTTTTTCTACGATGCCCTGAGTGCTACAAATGTAACTGCTGTATATGATCGGTCTTTCGGCAGATTTACTCATCTAAAATATGAGCTGTCAGCACTGGAAAAATTACGATCGTTAAATCCGTCCATCAAAGAATTATGGTCCGCAAGCGGATTCATTGAACGCGAGGAAGAAAACTTCGCTGCGCTTCTTGAGATCAATATAATAAAAACAGTTAATGGCTGGTACTATTTTGAAACCATTGGTCCGAAACCTAACCTGGAAAATTACTGCTGGGAAATCAACAAGAGATGTACAGAAATGATTTTAGACTCCTTCAATAACATGAGCTTTGAGAAAGTACAATTGTCCGGTGAGCCCCTACCCGAAAATCCAATAAATAACCCGGAAAGTAAACCGTCGAATAAATGGCTTCCCGACCAATGGAGTGTACTTACCGGTGATAATGAATGATGGTAATCTGGTTGTGCGTTATATTGTTATTTATTTCTGGCGTTTTTGATCAAAATGAAAACAGAGGCAACAAAAACGATCATGTAAATAACCGCAAGGCCGGTGTGCTTAAATTTTAAAGTTTCGAAGTCAAATTGTTTGAACAATACTACGCCTAAAATGATGGCGACAATGCTTAAAGTAAAGGTGAGGGCGCTATTCTTTTCCATATTTCTCAGTTAAATGATGATGTTGATCAATACAAATAAAACAAATTTCAATCAAAAAACAAATATGATCAACCGAACTATTGGCTTTTAATTGAGCGCAGCCAAACTAGTTTGTTTCCGCTGGTAAAACGATAGGCATCTTTCCACCAGGTAGCTGCACCTCTGCAGGATGTCATCAGCAGCTTATTTTTTCTATCAAGGGTAACATCACAGAATCCGGAACAGTTGGCCTTACTATCATTCGGTTCTGCCAGTTGCTGAAAGTGTTTTGATTCAGGGTTGTAGAGATAAATGCTGAAGGTTCGGTATACCCCCATTCCGGCGTCGGGAATAGAGAAAGCCACGTCATCATAACCATCGAAATTGTAATCTGCGAGGATACCCTGCCGTACGGGATCCGGAAGGTCAAACTCGGGAAGATGATGACTTTGCGCGCTGCCATCAGGATAGCGGAAGCTGAGCAGCTCATTAGTGCTGTGGTAAAAAGAGATCAGCACGCCATGTAACAGGTACTTATCATGCCCGCTATCTCCCTCCTGCTCTGGTGCATTTTCCAGCTTGAAAAGCTTTGCATCTTTATTTCTGATGTACCAAACTTTTGATAATTTTTCCGCTTCCTGGGTGAGGCCGTAACTACCGGTTACTTTTCCTCCAACAAGCTCGTCCCAAACATAAGTGATTTTTGAAGGTTCTGTTTTATCTTTTGCATTACTTTGCAACACACGACTTTTCAATTTTAAAGGTATGATGCCCTGTTGACCGCGATATTGCACAAATGCACCCTTGCCCTCCGTTCCATAATAGATGTTCAGGTGGAAAGCTTTAGTCGGACCAGTCGATTTAAGCGAAAAGGGCTGGGCCGTGAGCCGGGAGAATAACAGGGTCAGAATGATCAGGAACAGGAGCTTTTTCATCATGAAGATAGCTGTTTTTTAGTCAAGAAACACAAAGTCACCCGAACTAACGTTATCAAATATTTTGTCTTTATATTCCTTTTTGATCACAAAAAGATAACCTTTATAGTGCGGATCTTTTTTACCACTACTGATTTTATGACCATCTATTTCTAATTTCATCGTGTTTTCCTCATCATCCAAAACCAGGCTATACCTGATGATCCTGTCTTTTAGCTGCCAGGTATAAATGTCAAAGTTTTTGCCCACGAACTCCCCTGTTGTTTTAGTCGATTTGCCATATTTTTTATCCAATTTCTCCTTCAAACTGTTAACTTCTTTCAATTCAGTTTGTCCGACTACCGCATTAATCATCATAATATTTCCATCTAAAGTCGTCGCGAAATTAACGGCATTAAACTCAAAGCTGCCAAAATTTGCCAGCACATCTCTAGTTGAAAAACTTCGTTGCCGATATTCAATCCTTACTGGCTTTTCACTTCCAATAAACTCTCCATCTGAAATCGTATCTACTTCCAGCATTTCAGATTTCACCTGATAGTAGCCAGCATATTCCTTACTCTTAGTATCCTCCGGTAAAATTGTAGAAAATTTGGTGTTAAAATCAAAATCTTCCAATTGCAAAGGTTGTTTGGCAAGAGAGGCTGGAATTCTGTTTTCCTGACCACGGCAAGCAGTTATCAACAGCGGGAGTGTCAGGAATAATAAAAGTTTCTTCATACTAATTTTAGTTGATCACTATGTTTTTAATCATCGTTATGTTTGAGATGAAAGATAAACATAATTATTAAATCGATTGATCATCTGAACTGGGATCATCAGCGATAATAATTTGATAGCATGTATATAAAATGTTATCAAGCTCGCATAAGCTTTGATTCATCTTATTTGTCAGCTGTAAGCAAATGTATATTCGCTGGCTACAGATTGGAATCCGTTTTACCCACAATGTTTGGTCAACAGATTAATTAATCATAAATTACAGGTTGAAATACGATTGTATGTATAACCAGCAATAAAAATTTTGATGAAAAATAAGTTGTACGCGGCTTTGGTTGTTTCTTTTTTATTAGTTGCCAGTCCTGGATTTGCTCAAACGCCCCAAAGCACCACAACCAGGATGGATTCTTTATTCGCAGGCTATAATTCACAGTCGCCCGGATTAGCGGTTGCCGTGATTAGAGACGGCAAAATCGTTTTTGAAAAAGGCTATGGCATGGCTGATCTTGAAAACAATATTCCCATCACTCCACAGACTGTTTTTCATGTTGCCTCCGTATCTAAACAATTTACGGCCTTCTCTATTTATCTTTTAGCAGGTGAAGGAAAGATCTCCCTGGAAGATGATGTGCGTAAATATATTCCGGAGCTACCCGACTATGGAAAAACAATTAGAATCAGGCATTTGCTGGCACATACCAGTGGCCTTCGTGATCAATGGGCTATATTAACCTTAGCAGGATGGCGCATGGACGATGTAATCACTACGGAACAGTTATTGAAATTGGTGACGAGACAGAAAGGAACCAACTTCCCGACAGGGAGCGCTTTCAGTTATAGTAATACAGGATACATGCTTTTAGCAGAGATTATACACCGGGTGAGCGGGAAAACATTTAGGGATTACACCAATGAAATGATCTTTAAACCGCTGAAGATGAACAGTACACAATTTTATGATGATCACCAGCAGATCGTAAAAAATCGCGCTGATTCTTATGAAAAAGTGAATGAAACTTATCAGCATAAAAGGCTGAATTACGCCAATGTTGGCGCAACAAGTTTACTGACAACTGTAGAGGATCTGAGTAAATGGGTATTGAACTTCGAGAACCCTGTAGTTGGAAACCCTAAACTTATCGCCGCATTTAACAGTCCTTCTTACCTGGACAATGGTCAAAAAATTGTTTACACTGTGTTAGATGGAGATACAATCTACCATGCAAAAGGACAACTGTTACGTCACTACAGGGGAGTTGACATGATCAATCACGGTGGGCATGATGCAGGATTCAGAGCTTTCCTGGCTCGTTTTCCTGATCAGCGTTTCGCTTATATCACTTTAAGCAACGACGAAAGTTATAATGTATTGAAAAACGGCATGGCGATCACAGAATTGTATCTGGGTAAGGAATTAACAGCTAAAAGAAATATCAATTCTACGTCGCAAAATACAAGTATTAAAAACACAGCATCTTATAGAGCTGACTTAAAGAAATTTGAAGGTACTTATTACAATGATGAATTATCAACGAACTATACAATTAAAGTAGCCGGAGATAAATTGATGCTCACACATATCCGCTTGAGCGATGTAGAACTCAACAGAAACGGGGAAACCAAATTTTCGGGGACAGGTGAACAAATCTTCGCCTTTGAAATCGAATTTATAATAAATAACAGCCAGCAGTTAAGTGGTTTTTTCATTTCTAATTTCGGGGCGAAAAACATACGATTTAATAAAGTGGAAGACCAGCATTAAAACATGAGCATTGACGTTAAGAATGAATTGGCCACCAAGCCACACTACCCCATATTAGACGGCCTTCGCGGGGTTGCAGCCATAATTGTTGTTACCTTCCACCTCAGCGAGCCACTGGCTACCGGTCATTTGGATATACTTGTCAATCACGGTTACCTGGCGGTCGACTTCTTCTTTTTATTATCAGGATTTGTGATGGGATATGCTTACGACGATCGCTGGCAAAAAATGACTGTTGTTGATTTTTTCAAACGCCGTATCGTACGTCTTCAACCGCTGGTAATCCTGGGAATGACCCTGGGCGCTATTGGATTCTATTTTACGGATTCCACGTTATGGCCGCTGATTCATACGGTACCTTTCTGGAAAATGATACTGGTGATGCTGATCGGTTATACCATCCTGCCAGTCCCCTTATCGATGGATATCCGAGGCTGGGAAGAGATGCATCCCTTGAATAGCGTAGGCTGGTCATTGTTCTTTGAATACATTGCGAATATCCTTTATGCGCTCTGGATCAGAAAGTTTTCGACCAAGGCATTGGGTATCTTAGTAGGCATCGCTGCTATCGCACTGGCACAACTGGCCATTACTAATGGCGACGTAAGTGGTGGCTGGACATTGAACGTGGAACAGGGACGTGTTGGTTTAACACGCACCATTTTTCCATTCTTCGCCGGTCTGCTGCTCTCACGCGTAGCGAAGCCGACTCAAATTAAAAATGCCTTTTTGTGGTGCAGCCTTTTAGTCGCTCTTGTACTTTATATGCCCCGCATTGGCGGTGCTGAACATCTTTGGATGAACGGGATTTATGAGTCTGTATGTATTATCATTGTTTTCCCTGCTATTGTGTATCTTGGTGCCAGTGGCGTGATGCAAACTCAAAGAGAGAACAGGATCTGCAAATTCCTGGGTGATATCTCCTACCCGCTATACATGGTGCATTATCCACTGGTCTATTTTTACGTTGCCTGGATTAGCAATCACAAAGGCGTAACAATCGCAGACGTGTGGCCTTATGCACTGCTTATTTTAATAGGCGGGATTGCTCTGGCTTATGCATCACTGAAATGGTACGATGAGCCGGTTCGCAAATGGTTAAGGTTTAAATTTTTAGGTATCCAACCATTATAAATTTGCCTCGGCAAGATTTTGTTATTTACCGACGGAGCGATTTCAATGACTATCGTTTTTAAACTGTCTGCAGCTTTTTTTTCAAATAAATCGGATAATCTTCTACGCTTGTTTTTGATATCTTCATAACTGTAATACAAGCCATACTTTATTCCTGTGGAGTTGGATCGTTTATCATTATATACAGCCTCTAAAAACCTGCTTATAGCGATCTGTTCCTCATTTTCATTTTTAGCTGACTGAATCTGCTTCCATTTCTTTTCAAATTTTACAGGCACCTGAGGTTGATTGACCTCCTCTGTCTTAAACTTACAAGATGATAAAGTAAATAGTATATAAAGAAATAGAATTAGTTTTTTTAGCTTCATTTAAGTTATCTTTTTCGCTTTCAAAGTCATGTTATGAAGGTAATTATTCTTTAAATTTGTTAAATGAATTTATTTTGCCTACGCCTAGATTCACTTTTACCGTAAAGCAAGTTCGGGAAATTTAATCCGAAACTTGCTATTTATTTTTCATACAAGCAGCGTAATCTCCGATCCATTGAATAGCGAAATTAACCGGTTCCAATGATTTCGATGAACCCAGATTATGTCCTAATTCCGGAAACACCTGGTGTTCGTAGAGTTTGCCTTGCACCTTAAGCGCATCGAGGCGCTCTATAGATATTCCTACCGGAGCTTGTATATCTTTTCCGCCATATAACCAAAGTCCGGGGATGGAAAGTTTGGATAGTGCATCGCGCGGATCGGTACTGGCAAACTGGTATTTATCCGGGTCGTTTTTTATATGTTCACGTGCATCAGCTTCGGTATGCGTTTCCCAGAATCTGGAATTTCCCTGCGTATAAAACTGAAACCGCAGCTGTTCGAGCGTAGTTGCAACTGGTCCGCTAAATAGTATCATGAAGTTCACCTTCGTATTTTTATTGGCAGCCATAGGAATCACCCATGCAGCCTGACTAAAACCCAGTAAACCCAATGGACAGTGATGTGCAGGCAAATGTTTCTGCAGTTGCTGAGCAGCAGCACTTGCATCTGATGCCAGGAGATCCAGATTAGCAGCGTCTACATTGTTGGTGCCTACTTCCGGTCCGGCATATACCCCACCCGATTTCCCTACTCCGCGTTTGTCATAGGTTAATACGGCAATGCCTTTTTCTGCGAGCAGGGATGCAATTTTCAGCGACCTGCTTTCCTGACCAGAACCATGAACAAGCACTACTGCTGCATATGGATGTTTGGGTTTAAAAACTACACCTTCGAGTGTGACTCCAGTGCTCTTGAACTGAACATTTTTCACAGTGTATTCCGCACGGGTAGAATCAGGTGCTGTTTGTCCGAATAAGCCGGTACAGCAGTAGCAGCAAAGTAAAAGAAGTAAATATCGTTTCATTATTTTCAGATTAGGGAAAAAGTCCCGGTTATAATTATCGTTTAATTGTGAGGCAATATACATTGGAGGTGCTACCTGCACGTATAAATGTGACGAAGAGGGAAGAAAATGTGACGAAAACGATGATAGTTTTAACAGGTCTGCACTAAATCCTATTTACAACCTAAATTCTACTGGGGTTTTGCCGGTTTTCTGCTTAAAGAGCTTGTTAAAATATTGCGGATACTCAAAACCTAATTCATAAGCTATCTCAGCAACAGATTTATCAGTACTCAACAGTTTATTTTTACCTTCCTGGATTAAATAAAAATGAATATGTTCCTGTGCATTTTTGCCTGTTTCTTTTTTGAGTAAGTCGCTCAGGTAACTGGATGATAAATTGACTTGTGCGGCAAGGTACTTAACTGTGGGCAAACCTTTAGCTTGTTCAGCTGGCTGATAATAGTTCCTCAAAATCTTTTCGATCTGGCTCACCACGGTGCTATTAGAACTTTTCCTGGTGATAAACTGTCTTCCGTAAAAGCGGGTGCAGTAATTTAACAGCAATTCGAGTGAGGAAACAATAATAGCCTGACTATACACATCTATATTTTCCTGCAGTTCACTTTCAATTTTCGAGACGCATTCCTGTAAGATCTGCCTTTCTTTCTCGGAAAGGTGTAAGGATTCTGTGGTCTCGTAGGAAAAGAAAGTATAGTATTTCATTTGATCATTTAATGTTGAAGCGCTGATCAGATCAGGATGAAAAAACAGACCCCAGCCCGATAGATTATCGGAAGCTTCCTCATCAACGTCCATCACAAGAACCTGGTTCGGTGCCATACAGATCAGACTGCCATCCTGAAAGTCTATCGCCTGGCGACCATATTTGATATTGTTTTGCGTAGTATTTTTAAACATCATGCAGTAGTAGTCTGCAGAGATTTTGGTCTCCTCACTGATATGTCCTTTCACCTTGCTAAAGTCTACCACCGCAATTAACGGATGTTGAGCAGGAAGATCCAAATGAAATAGTTCAATCGCATCTGTAATGGTATGTAAATGTAGAAAGGTACTCATAACATGATTTGAATCTTTAAATATCATCATAATGGAGCTAAGACCAAAGTATTAGCTCCATTTATAATGTAATAGACTATTATAAGCTAAATTGGGTTGTGATCTCTTTGAAAAACGTTTCATCATCAGCTTGCTTCCGAAAACCTACCATCGCTTTTGCATCCTCACCTGCTGTATATCTCAATTGGTTCTTCCCATCTGTGGCTGCTTCATAAATGACACTGGCAATCACACTCGCCGGTGAAGCAGTTTGAAATAAGCTCTCCATGGCCGACATGACCTTGCCAATTAAAGGCTGATATGCTGCAAGTGTTTCATCATTACTGAAGTCGAGCGAGCGCCCTGTAAAGTCGGTATCAATTGCACCTGGCTCGACCAGCTTTATTTTTCCGCCAAACTGTTCAACTTCATATTTTAGCGATTCGGAAATCCCTTCTACCGCAAATTTTGTCCCATGATATAATGCACCTAAAGGAAAGGTCATTCTGCCTCCAATGGAGGAAATGTTAATGATGGTACCGCTGTTATTTTCGCGGAAATGCGGCAGTAAAGCCCTGGTTACATCCAGCAAACCAATCACATTGGTATTGAACTGGCGTAGTATATTATCTCTTGAAAATGATTCTAAAGTCCCATAGGCGCCATATCCGGCATTATTTAGCAGCACATCGATTTTCCCAAACTGATGTAGACCATCAGCTATGGCAGTGTCGATACTATGAAGATCAAGCACATCAAGTTTGGCGACTAAAACATTTTCTAAAGTAGTCAGTTCCGTTTCATCCTCTGGTTTCCGCATGGTAGCGATGACGTTCCAGCCTTTTGATTGAAATAATTTTGCAGTTGCTTTTCCTAAACCGCTGCTTGCTCCTGTAATTAAGATTGTCTGATTCATGTTTGTATGGTTTGATAAATCAAAGGTCGGTCAGGATGCGTAACAGCAGATAAGACTAATTCGGGGGATTTGTATACTTTTTAGGGATTGTTGTATGCAACAGGACTTAGTGCGATAAAATTGCTTTGAACTTTGACTGTGTTTGTACCGGCGCGTCCGCGGGATAAGTGATATAGTTAATGGTTAAAACGTTGTCCCTGATGCTAAAAGTTCCCTTTTCAAACATCACAGAATTGGCAGGTGTATGAACTACCGTTCCTGAACCTTGTTGTTCAAGCATCTCTTGAATGTTTACTTTAAGGCTGTCTCCTTTAATTAAATATTTGCCGTTGAACGTAGTTTTAGCGGAGCCATCCGGGTGAAGGTACTCCATCGCAAATCTTCCATCAGATTCGAAGCGTAGGGTGTGATTATAAGTTTGTAGCGGAGTTTCTACCCACGCCCCGTTCAGCACATCTTTTTCTACCTTATCATCTTTCTTGCAGGAGACCATCACAACAGAAAGCACCAGGAGCAATTTGCAGGCATTTAGCATTTTATTTTTCATATCTTTTTAATTTGGGTTTAGCATTCGTTAGTTAATTGTTATATTTTCATATTCAGTGTTATCTAAATTTGTCAGCTGAAGTCCTGGTCTATCCTGGATGCTGTTACAAATTACAGAAATCTCACATGCTGTTTAGGCGCTCCTATTTTTCTTCCTGCCTGAAAAAAGCACAGTGCTAATAGCACTAACACCAGTGAAATCAGGAACAAAAATGCAGGCAGGAGCATGATCTTCGCAGCGGTTACAATAGTGTTCAAATCTGTAATCTGCAGTAAAACATAAAGTGTAAGAATTGCGCCCAGACATAACAGGAGCGCAATCGAAAAGTATTTCATCTTTTTCATTTTCTCAGCATTTGATGGTACGGGTGTGGCATTATGATCTGTCATATTTATGGTTTGATGCGGTTAAGTTCTTCCTGATTGCGCAATACCTGAGTTGCCTTTACTCCTCTGTTTTTGAGATTAAAGGAAAGACCAAAGAGGAAACGCCTGTTCTCATCCCAGTTGCGGTAAGTACGATTGAGTTGCTGAAACTGCATGGATCCATTGTTCAGATAGGTACTAAAGATATCACTGACTGCAATTCTAATGCTGGCCCTATTTTTTATAAAGCTATATTTTAATGCGGCATCTGCCCGATACCTTCCAAAGTCCGTCCCCGTTAACTGCGCCCGCCTGGATTGGTAAAGGTTTACGATCTCCAAAGCGATTTTCGGATTTACCTGGTAACTATTGATGACATGCAGATAAAAACCTGAAAGCGCCTGCTCAGTGTTCAGGTACACACTCTGATACCTATCATGGAATAACCGGACGTTTGCAATGAGCTGCCAGCTGTGCAGAAGCTCTTGTTGATAGGCAGCCGAAAAATTAATCGTGTTGTACTGGCCAAAATTACCAATGTTCTCCCTGGTAGAAAAGCTCCGGTTTTCAAGCGATATAATACTGCTGAGGTAATCATTGGTATGGCTGTAGGTTAGGCCAAGATGCCAGGCATAACCGTTATGATAACCTATTTCAAGGTATTGCGTTGTTTCTGGTTTTAAATTTTGATTTCCAACCGCATAAGAATAGGGAGAAAAATAGGTGATAAAAGGGTTCAAATCCTGGTAATTTGGCCTTCCGACCTGTCGACGGTAAGCAAGTGTAATCAGTTGCTGTCCCACATATTGGCTGAGCATGAGGTTTGGAAAAAACTGGGTATAATTACGGTTATTGACTACATCTCCTGAGATAATAGAAGTGGTATCAATGTTGTACCTGGTTTGCTCTGCCCGGATACCCGCCTGAAATGTGGTAGCACTGCCAAATGTACCTTTGTAGTTTATGTATCCGGCGTTAATCCTCTCCTGGTATTCAAAAATGTTCGTCAGCGTATAATTGGTGGAAAAATCCGCAAAAGCCTTTTCATATGTAAACAAAATCCTGCTGTTGGAATGTGTATAGGCAATTTTGCCACCAGCTTCGAGCAAATGTTGCGTATTGATTTTCCAGGTATAATCTATTCCGCCGGTGGCCAGTTCAAGTGCCACGCCTGTTTGATTCAATAACTGCTCTTCCGACCCACTAGAGGGATCACTGGCACTGCGGTAGGCATTCTGGTAGGTAACCGGATTGCCGGATCTGAACCTGGCGTAGCTGGCATTGAATTGCAATGAATGGTTTCCACCAGCGAAATTATGACTTGAATTGATACTGAGTCCATAATTACGCAAACGTTCATTTCCTCCGCTGACGGAGTGTATTGCTGAATCGACTAATTCACCATCAGTTGCAGGGAGCATTAGCTTCCTAACATAATTAGTCTGAGTATGGGATAAATTCGCTGTCCCGGTCAAGGTCATGTTATGCTCCGGATTAACCCGATAAGTTACAGCGAGCAGCGATTGATGGACTACTGCCTTTGTTTCACCTCTTTCATCCTGCTGAAAATAGACAGGATTTAACCCTTCAATTGTGTTGAAGCTGGAAAAATGATGCGCATTATGCTGGTTTTGGTAACTATAATTACCATAAATATTGATTTTTCCTGACTTGTAGTTCAGCGCAGCACTTTCAGTAAATTTGGGTCTGGTTCCTATGCTGAACTGAGAACTGATTGTACCTTCGAGACCATCATTTTCAGCTTCTGCCACCTTAATATTTATTACTCCACCTGTGGTTTGCGCCTCATATCTGGCAGAAGGGCCGTGAATAAGTTCTACCTGAGAAACGGAACTGAGGGGTATGCTGCCCATTAGATTGATCGTTTGCATTGGCGTCAGTTTGACTGAGCTGCCATTGATCATTACCAGTGTACCTTGCTTTCCATTCAAACTGATCAGGTCATCGGTGATGATTACGCCAGGTGAAACGTTTAAAAGATCTTTGATGGATGCACTGGAATTTGGAAAAGCACCGGATAAATGAATGATAGTCCTGTCAGCCTGATAGCGGATTAATTTGCCGACTGGCTGAACGGCTAACTGTTCCAGTTGTATAGGGTCTTCTGTCAGCTGCAGATCATTGAAAATGCGGTATTTAGCTCCGGTTAGTTGTAAAGATTGCCAGGTACCTGCTTTATAACCGAGCCTTGTTGCGCGAATCATGTAGCGCCCTTCCTTCAGTTTTTCAAATTTGTAATTGCCCAGTGCATCTGCCATGGTGACAATGGATAGCGAATTACTGTCCAGTAACGTAATGCTGCTGAATTCCAGCGCCTGGCCGGAGGTATTACGGACAAAACCGCTAACCGAAAAGCCGGGTAGCTGCTCCCCGCTCCCCTTGCCTGCACGATCCGCTATTTGCTGTTTTTGCATCAGTTGGGGCGATTTAAATAAAGCATAATTTTCACCGTCAATCCGGTAATAACTGATTTCAATAGGTGCGAGTAGTGCTGAAAGGATCAATTCCAGGTTTCTGTGCGGTACTGCTTTACTGTTTTGTATTATAACCTTATGCGTGAGCAAACTGGCTTCATAAATAAAATTTACCTGAAACCTTTTACCAATCTGTTCCAGGGTATCCTTAATTTGTACTGCCGGCAGTCTAGGCTCTTGCTGGGCCATAGCACTGTTGACCAGACCAATATGGAGCAGCGATATGAGCAACAGTGTAAGACTTAGATACTTTAAAAAGACCATAGTGAAAGCGGATGGCGTCTATTATTTAATTTTAATAATTAACTGTTGAAGGCTTTCGTCTTTTGTGATGGAAATATTTAAAGCCATACTTATTCCTTCCAGAAGGTGATCGAAATCAGCTGCACTAAAACTGCCTGAAATCAATTTCTCTCTGATGGCCGGACTGTTGAATACGGCCTTATATCCATATTTATCCTGTAATTTGTTGAAAAGCTCTTCCGCAGGCAGTTTTTCGAATATAAAAATACCATCTTTCCAGGCCACCTGAGCTTTTGTGCTGCCCGGTTCCTGCCGGATGAAATTTCTTTTTTGATCGTATGTCATCAGATCTCCCGGCTTTAGGTTCAGGACGGGCTGATTTGCGATTTGCATACTCACTTTACCATTAATCAGCGCTACAGTAACCTTATCCCTCCTGTCGTTCACATTGAATGTAGTGCCAAGCACCTTGATATCAACTTTGCCGGCATGGACTATAAATATATCTTGTTCAAGAACCTTACCCTGACGATGGATATGGTTCACCTTAAAAAAAGCCTCACCTTTGAGCCAAACCTCTCTGTATTTATCTTTCCCGAAATTTCCCTTATACGTGAGCGAGCTGTTGGCATTCAACATTAATTCAGAACCATCCGGCAGCACCAGCGGACGGGTTTGTCCATATGCTGTCATCACTTCTATAGATCTGTTCAGGTAGAAATAAAATCCAGTGCCGAGAACCAGCAAAGTAACTGCAGCCGCGAGTACAGCTTTAAACCATAGCGGCGGCGCTGATTTCAACGCTGGTTGTGCTACCGTTTCTCTGGCGATTTCCTGCCATAGACCCAGGTATTCAGCAGGTTCCATCGTATCTTGCTGAAACTTTAAAGTCAGCACCAGTTTCCTTGCATCAGCTATCAGATACCTGAAGTTTGGATATTTGATCTGCATATCTGCCCAATAGGCATTTGACTGATCATCCGGATGCAGTAGCCAGGCTAAAAATGCCGGGTCATCAAGCAGGTCAGGCAAAGTATAGTTTTCTGGATTAAGGTTCGGTTTTCTTTTCATATGCGTAACTGACCCTATTATCTTTCAGATTGCTATTTTACCCCAAAATTTTTGAAGAATTTAAATAATATCTTTAAACACCTGGTAATCAATTAAAAAATTTGGCGTACAGGAACAATAGCAGGAAAGAGAAGTCGCTAATATCAAGTTGTTCACGAAGTCCGTCAATAGCCCTCGCCATGAGTTTATAACTTCCTTTTACTGAGATATTCATTACTTCGGCTATTTCCTCGTAACTCAGTCCTTCATAGAATTTAAGAAAGATAGCTTCCCGCTGCCTCGGACTGAGCTGATCAAGACTTACCTGTATACGTTGCTGCAGTGCTAAGTGATTCTCTTCCTTGATTAGCTTTTCTTCAAAATTGATTGCAGCATTGAAATGGTAGTGCTCAGTTTCTTCATAGCGCTCATGTTTATTTAACAAGCTGGCTTTTTTGAATATGGAAAGCCGGAATGCCTTGAAGAGGTAATTCTTTACGTTATCCGGTTGCTTAAGATAACTTCTCCTTGTCCATAACGTAACAAAGAGTGACTGGATACAGTCTCTGATTAATTCCTTGTCGGAAGTAAATTTAGCTCCGTAATTATAGAGTGGATTTGCATAGAGATGATACAATTCCTCAAGCGCCTTACCACCGTCATTTTTCAACGCATGCCAATGGGTCTCCGGATTACTGTTCGCTCTTGCAGTTAGCTTCATGATCTTAAATCGTCTAATTTAGGGACTATTGTATGAATAGGACTTAGTGTAATAAATTTATTCATCCTGCTGTAATTACAGCTATTCTGCTGTTTGCAAGACCGAAAGATAAGAACTATTATTGAGCCAACTGAATTCTTCATATGATTCAAAACACTATTTTTTCGTTAAAAACTCTCTGGACTGCACTTTTTTAAATGTCCATTTGTCAGGATGCTTTTTATCCTTCTGAAAGAGAAATGCCATGTAAAACAAGGTTTTACTCTCGGGATTTTCTTTGCAGACACCAGAGACAAAAAGATTACTATTCGCTTTATAAAGTGCTCTGTCTTCCGCAAAGAGGCATGAGCCTTCTTCGCCCAATGGCAGATCATATACGTTGCCTGTCAGCATATCTATTGCGTATCCCATGATACAGCTCCCGCCGCAGCCGAAAATGGCTACTTTAAAATGTCCTGCAAAAACATTTCCTTTTTGTTGGTATGCCTCTGTAATCTTTGTCCGAAAAGCAGAAGCATCAGGATTACTTTTAAAATTAATTGGTTTGGAAACGGCTGCGTTTGCCTTTAGTACAGGCACGTTAAAATTCTCAAAATAAATGCGTGGGATATTTTTCTGCGCAAAAACGGAGGACGAACTACATAAAAGAAAGAACAGCAGGGATATGCCCCAGGCTGATAAACAAGCCCTGAATAATTTGTGCATTGCTGAGGTTTTGGTGATCATATACATTTGGCTTCCAATTTTATCAGGGAGACTTTCCACAAAAACATAGATAGCTGACCCATTATGCCAAATATAGCGAACCGGACAGAAATAACGGTACACCTCACAACAAAGGGAAATGTCTTGGATTATCTGGAAAATCTTTGAACTCCATAAATGATATAGCTATCGGATCGTTTTTGCCAAATGGCAAATGTTAACATTTGATACCAGGGTACATTTGTATCATTCAATAATTAAAATATTAAGAAATGGCAAAAACGGTATTAGTTACAGGAGCATCGTCAGGGATTGGTAAAGCAACGGCAATCTATCTGGCTCAAAATGGTTACACAGTTTATGGTGCAGCCCGCAGAATTGAAAAATTACAAATATTAAAGGATTACCACATAAAACCAATAGAACTGGATGTGACAAAAGAAGAAAGTATTGTTGCTTGTGTAGACAAAATTATGGGCGAAACTGGTAGCTTAGATATCCTGATCAATAGTGCCGGATTAGGCTCTTATGGTGCACTGGAAGATGTACCGCTTGACGAGGCAAAAAATCTAATGGAAATCAATCTGTTTGGCGCAACAAGGCTGATACAATTGGTACTGCCGGAAATGCGAAAAAGAAAATACGGAAAGATTGTTAATATATCCTCCGTAGGTGGTAAAGTTGGCTTACCGATGGGATGCTGGTATCATGCGAGTAAATTTGCGGTAGAGGGCTTAAGTGACTCGCTGCGAAATGAGGTAAGACAGTTCGGGATTGATGTAATTGTTATAGAGCCGGGTGGCACCAAATCTGAAATGACAGCGATAGGATCGGAAGACCTAATGCGCGTTTCTGGCCATACAGTTTATGAAAAACTGGCGACGGCAATGACAAAAATGTACGCAACAATGGAGAAGGATGCTGCAGACCCGCTTGTAATTGCTAAATTGATCAGGAAAAGCGTGGAAGCGAAACGTCCGGCAACGCGGTATGTTGGTGGCGCGATGGCGAAACCAATGTTATTTTTGAGAAAAGTATTATCAGATCATATGTTTGATAAAATGTTAATGAGCCAAATGAAATAGATTCATGGAACAAATGATTGATTATATATTGCAGTTCGGACAACTGAACCAGCAACAGATTGACCTGATTAAGACTAAAGCAGCTATACAGCAGATAAAAAAAGATGAATACTATCATGAAGCAGGAAAAATAACGCGTGAGGTTATTTTTCTGATCGAAGGGATTATGCGGATATGTTATTATAACAATAAAGGGGATGAAATAACGAAATATTTCTTTGATGAAAACCACTTTATTGCGGACATGAACAGTTTAAACCTGGCGATACCAGCGGTCGAATATATCCAGGCCGTGACGGATTGCAGGTATATTTCATTGTCAAAGGCTGCACTGGATGAACTGTCGATGACAATCATCAGTTGGGATGCTATCGTTGCAAAAATGACAGCGAAAGGCATGACGGATAAAGTTAACCGCATTAGTCCGATGATGGCGGATGACGCAAAGGAGCGATACCTGAGGTTTTTTACTAATTTTCCAAAATTGGCAAATAGAATCCCGCTGTCTTATTTAGCTTCTTACTTAGGGATTACGCAGTCATCGCTGAGCAGGATAAGAAGAAGTATTAGGTAATAATAAAATTTTATTTTAAGATTTGGCTAGTTACGTGCTAATTGAAAGATTTCCTGAAGCCATTGGGCGTCATATCCGTGTAGCGCTTAAATAATTTGTTAAAGGACTGCGGATGCTCAAAACCCAATTGATAAGCGATCTCACTTACAGAATAATTGGTAATGGATAATTTTTCTTTCGCTGTTTTAATCAATTGATCATGAATATGTTGCTGTGTACTTTGTCCGGTGAGTGCTTTCAATAAACCGCTTAAATAGTTGGGCGACATATTCAATGTTTCTGCAATGTACTGAACGGTTGGCAGTCCGTTTTTACTTAACATATCGTCTTCAAAACAGGTAGACAATATATTCTCCAGGCGGTTGATCACGATATGATTGGAAATCTTTCTGGTAATAAACTGGCGGTTATAATATCGATGGGAATAGGTAAGGATGAGTTCCAGGTGCGCTAACATCACATTCTGGCTAAACTGATCGATATTGGAATGGTATTCCTGCTGAATGTTCTGCATGATAGCTGCGATCTGATTTTCTTCTTTATCGGACAGAAATAATGCCTCATGTACGGAATAACTGAAGAACTCGCTTTGAGCGATTATTTTAGCTAAGGGTGTGTTCCAGAGGAAGTCGGGATGCACCAATAACATCCACCCCGACTGATCCATTATTTTACCTTTTTCTACTTCGATCCGAAAAATCTGACCAGGTGAGATAAAGAACATGATACCTTCATCAAAATCATATTCCTGCTGACCATATTTCATTTTTGCATTGAAGTTCCTTTTCAGTGCTATGGAATAAAAATCCAGTAAAATACTGTTTTCACCCTCCGGCATATTTTTTACATCAGCCAAATTGATTACACTGATCAGCGGGTGTTCCGGCTTAGGCAATCCCCTGAAGTGATGAAATTCACTGATAGTTTTGAATTTATGGAACTGCGTATTTGCCATGGTCTAATATAAATATTATGCGTTGAATGCAGCGGCAAATTCCTTTGCGTAGGCGGTCATTTTTACCTTACCCATCACTGCAGGTCTATTTTGATAATAATCCTGCGCCAGTAAACCGCTATGCAGTCCGGCATACATCTCTACTAAACCAGCTGCAATTGCCGGGTTCATTCCTATACTTAATAATCCATTCAGGGTTTCTTCGTCAGAAATAACCGTCCATTTCAAATCCGGCGTGCCAATCGCTTCGCCCAGGATTCTGGCTGTCTCATTTCCAGAAAGGTCTTCACTTGCTACAGAGCGGGCTTTTCTACCCTCAAATGGCATTGACAGTTCCTCTGCAATGGCTGAAGCAATATCGATTGGCGATACCCATGGAATGATATGATCGCCACCATAGTTTGCTGCGATAAAACCTATGGATTTGATCATGGGAATATATCCGAGCAAATTGTAGTAGAAAGAATTGGGACGCATATGTGTGATCGCCACATCCGCAGGCAATGCATTCAGAATGCGTTCAACCTGATGTGCACCGGCTAAAATTCCATTTCCTTCAGCTAGATTACCTCCAATGGTACTTAGATTAACTACCCGTTTTACGTTTGCACTCAGAATGGCTTGTGCATAATTGTTACCCAGACCAATATAATAAGTTAATAAGTCCAGATTCGGATCCATGTAATTTCCCGGAGGCACCATGGTATAAACAGCATCGGCTCCTTTGAAAGTCTCCGTTAAAAATTCAACATCATGTAATGAACCTATCGCTGCGGATGCACTCTTTGCTTCTATTTCACTTTGTTTTGCAGGATTACTGCTAATCACCGTAATGGTATGTCCGGCTTGAACCAATGTTGTGATCAAGGGGTTGCTGATATGTCCCAAGGAACCTGTAATTATAATTTTCATGTTGTATAGATTTTATAATTCAAAGGTGAGAAGATTGAAACTATTGGATTAAGCCAAATCTACTATAGTTGTAGTCAAAAAACTGCTGTAGGTGGATAGCGTATTTCTATGTGGACAATTGGCAGCCAGACATTTCATTCAGCAGAATGAAGGAAATATCATCAATATCGCTTCTATGGCGGCAGTGAATGGTTTTGCGAATGGTTCTGCCTATAGCTCAAGCAAGGCAGCTATTACCGGGCTGACGAACAGCTGGCGGGCAGAACTCCGGAAATTCAATATCAGGGTTACACAAATCAATCCGAGTGAGGTGATTTCTTCGTTTTCAGAAAAGATCGGCTACACATCTTCTGCACCTGAAAGCAAGTTGAAAGGACTGGAAATTGCCCAGGTAATCGTATCTACGCTTGCATTAAACGGGGTTGCTATGATCCCGGAAATAAATGTATGGGCTACTAATCCGGGATCTTAAGGATTCCGGGTTAATCCGCCTAAAATTAAATTATATAGGAGTTTTAACCTTGAACATTGTTGGTTTAAAGCATTGAAAAGGCTATCACGATAATCAGTATCAATATCAGGAAAGATACAGTGACATCCCAGGTAAAGAACCAAAAACGCCTTTTCTCCACCCCTGACTCAATAAGTTTTATTTTAAGTTTTTCTACCAACTTTCTATTTTCAGCATTTTCCCTTTTAAGTATTTTCACATCGGGGAATTTTCTGCCATGCTGGGAGGTAACCGGGAAAACTATATAACGCCTGGTTTCGCCTTGTAAATAGAGTATTGGAGTGCCGCCCATAATTTCTCTGATATCATAAGAGGTTAGCAATATTGGCTTGCCATCAATCTGTAATCCATCAGTCCAGGTAACCGTTTTTTTACCGTAAATGAAATACAGTATGGTAATCCCTATAATGGCTGGCCCTGCCATAAATGCCTTTGAATTACTTCCGAAAAGATCATTAGTATTTTTTGCAAATAAACTCAGCTCAGGAATGCTGCTGTGTGCAGCAAATTGAAAAAGAATTATTAGAATAAACATCCAGAATATCATATCAAAGGCTAAAAAAGCGGTGCGCAAGTCCGAGCACTTCAATCTTAAGGCTTCTACACCAGGTACTACAATATGGGTTGATTTATTAAAATGCATAATGTTTATTTCTGTGTCTCGCAATAGCTACTATTGGGACTTACTATAATTGATAGACCTATAAGATAAAATGGAACCTGCAATGATAAAGCTACCGGAAATGGTAAGACCCAGCGCAAAGCCGGATCGGTCTGCGTCAAGTACATATTTAACTCCGGGATCTTTTGGATCATAATAAACAATAGTCTTAGCGCCCAAAGTAGCACCGGAAGTTGCGCCTTTAACCCGGTAGGCAGTCTTTCCTACGGTAAACTCATATATGCCCCAAATGATTTCTTTGTTAACAGTGGTAGCTCTTCCGGGCCGTCCCTCATTGCTTTTATGGACTTCTTTTTCAAGGTCTGTCACAACAGCCTCCGTTTTAAAGCCCAGTCTCCTGATCTGATCATCATGAATTTTTCCTAAAATAGAGAAGATAAGGGCAACCATACCCATCAGCAAGATAAATCCGGAGGCGATAATTTTCACTAATTTCATAATAGATGAGTATTTTTCTAAACGCCAAGATAACACAATCGATGAGAAATTGTTAACGGCGCCATTCCTCATTTTTATCTTCGTCGAATCAAACCTGTCATTGGTCGTATTTTCCCCGGACCATCGTCGAATTTAATTTTAATTTATTATTTCTCTATAGATATTCGATGTATAAAGAAAACAGAATTTATTTCTGATCAACTGGAGGAAATTATTTATGAAGTATATGGTAATCCTTTTATTTAGTATGGTCCTGACAAAAAGAGGGAAAGCCCAGGTTCTATCCATTACCGGAAAGGTAACGGATGAAGGTGGCAGACCGGTTCCTTTTGCCTCTATCTTTATTACTAAACAAAACGGAACGACCAATAACCGTATCACAGGAAAAATGACCGCCGAGGATGGTTCATTTAAATTGACGGTTGACAGCGCGGGTACCTATATTATCAAGGCAAGCTGCACATCGTTCAATGACTTTACCACAGAAGTAGACATAAAGGCGGCAGTGAATTTAGAGCCGATTGTTTTAAGGGAAAAAGAAAATCAGCTGGCATTGGTGGCGGTAACGGCTCAGGCACCTATCATCACCAAAAAAATAGACCGGATAGTGATGAACGTGGAAAATAACGCACTTGCTGCGGGAAAATCATCGCTGGAACTGATGAACCTTGCTCCTGGTGTATTTGTCAATAACGGTCTGATCTCTATTAATGGCAATCCGGGTACAAGGGTAATGGTGAATGGCAAAATCCTTCAGCTGGGTGGCGACGACCTGAAAAATTACCTCAACGGTCTGCGTGCTGATCAGATACAATCAATAGAGATAATTGCTCATCCCCCTGCGGAATATGATGCGCAAGGCAGTGGCGGACTGATCAATATTGTGCTGAAAAAACAAAAGATCGCAGGATTTGGCGGCAGTGTGAATGCGGGCTATTCGCAGGGCAGGTATGCAAGTACGAATGAAGGGCTGCAATTGAATTTTAAGAAGGATAAACTGGCACTGTTCGGAAGTTATTCCTTTGATAAAACAAAGGATTACGAGGACTCTAAATTTTTAAGGACGATAAATAACAGTATAAATTACCGCTCACAAGCTAACCGGACTAACAACTCTACTTCGCACAGGGCACATGTTGGTGGTATCTATGATATTAACGATAAACAATACATTGGATTGGATTATACCGGATCTTTCACCAGTGGTACCTCACCTTATCACTCTACAATAAACATTGGCTATCCGAATCCAGGTAATAACCAAAATGTGAACGGTAGTTATCCGCAATCGAACTCCAGGAATTATAACAACGTGGGCTTAAATTATAATATCACACTGGATAGTGTAGGCTCCGGTTTTGTCTTCCTTTTTGACTATACCCAAAACGATGCAAAGATATCCAGCTCGGCACAAAGTAATTTTTATGATAACAATACTATTTTCCTGGGTGATACCAGTTTTAGAAACGAGACGCCTAGTGAGGCAGAAATCTATACTGCTGATGCTAAATTTACCAAAGCCCTGAATAAAATCTCCTCAATTAATATAGGTGCAAAGGTAACAGCAACACGTATTGATAACAGTGCAATGTATGAAAGTTATGATGATAATGTATGGGTAAATCAACCGCTGCTGAACTATATTTATGATTATAAGGAGAATATACTGGCCGGGTATATGAACTATAATGGCAGCTTTTTGGGCACAGACGTGAAGTTGGGATTAAGGGCCGAGCATACACAAACTGAGGGAAATCTGATAACCTCGGGTATAAATACGAAACGAAATTACTTCAATTTATTCCCAACGGTATTTTTAAAGCACGGCACAAATAAAGATAACAGCAATTATCTCACTTTTTATTACGGCAGAAGAATCCAGCGGGCGTCTTATAGTGATCTGAATCCTTATGAATTTTACGCAGATAACTACACTATAGCGAGAGGTAATCCATTTTTAAATCCATCATTTACCAATTCTTTTGAAGTGGGTTATACGCTGCACAATAAATATAGCCTCACAGCTGCCTATCAAAAGCAGGATGCAATGATAGCGCAATACGCTACACAATCTCCCTCAGATTCCTTAATTACGGTTTATACGCACGCCAATTTTGGCAAGAGAACAAATGCATCAATTACCCTGTATGTCCCAGTTAGAGTGACCAGCTGGTGGAGTGCAAGTAACAATCTAAGCGTTAGACGTGAAAGCCTGTCTATGCAAGACCTGGAAATCAAAAAAACGATCTTTTCTGCCCAGACAAATCAGTCATTTACACTTCCCGGTCAATTCAGTGCAGATATCAATGCCTCTTATTTTTCGAATATAATGGCTGGAAGTTTTCTACTGGATCATATCTTCTCCATTAATGCAGGGCTGCAAAAGAAACTGCTTAAAAATAGGCTGATTGCCAAGGCAGCGGTGAATGACATATTTAATACCAATAGGTTTTACGGTCATATATACTACAGCAATGTAAACATTGGAAAAATGCAGCAGCGAAGACAGACACAGACCTTCAATCTATCGGTGATTTACAATTTCGACCTGGGGAAACCTTTCAAAATAAAGGAAATTAAGAGTAGCAATGCAGAAGAACGAGGCAGGCTACAATAAAATATTTGTTGCAACAAAAATGGGTAAGCTGAAAACCAGTAAACAGAGTAAGCATAAACTTATAAATCTATGATCATGTCACAACAAGAAGAAAACCAAAAAAAAGTTCAGGAATTAGAAACAGCAAAAAGCAAATTATCAGATCTTATTGATAAGCTGAAAGAAAACCCTTCATTGACAGAAGATGAAATTGCTGCACTGGAAGGCGGCGGTATCCACGAAGAAATAGCAACTGAACCTGCTACAAATGGTAGCTGCCCTAATTACGTTTGCTAATTTTTACAATTAAGGGGAATCGCTGAGCGCTGTGAATTATAATAAGCCATTCACAATGTTATTATCTATTCTAAATAGGTCTATCAGACTATAATTGAGAGACTCAGCGGTTGCCCTTATATCATTCTGTTTTTTATATGAAGACCATATTGATTTGTATCACAGGAGCAGTAGCGGCAGCTTCAATTCCTTCTTATATCATGAATATTCGTGGCGGATTGGATGCTAAGGTAATTGTCATGCTTTCTAAAAACGCAGCGAGATTTGTGACGCCCTATGCACTGAGTTTATATTCAGGAAATGCGGTTTACACAGATACTTATGAATCGACGGAAAATGTCCTGGTTCCTCATATCAAGTATACACAGGAGGCAGATATTATCCTGGTGATGCCAGCGACAGCAAATATTATTGCGAAAGCAGCCTGTGGCATATGTGATGATCTGATTTCCACGTCTATCATCGCAGCAACAGCTCCTGTAGTGTTTGTCCCGTCCATGAATGAACGGATGTGGTATAGCAAGCCAGTGCAGATGAATTTACAAAGAATAAAAGAATATGGTCATTTCGTTGTAGAACCTGAAAAAGGCATAGAAATAAGTGATTCCAGCGAATCATTTGGTGGTATGGCAGCATTAAAAACTATAATTCCATTACTTAAAAAATTTTTAACAGATGAAACTAAGTCAATTTAACAATACGGTGGTATATGATAATTCATTTGTCATATACAATGCATTCAATAATCGTTTTTTGCCGGTTGATCCTTTGCATAATGATTTAATCGAATCAGCTAAAATGAATGGAAATATTGATGAGCTACTGATCTATGCACCAATTCTATACATAGATATGATAGAGAAAGGTTTCATCGTGAGTGATACGACGGATGAAATCCAAAAAGTAAAAGACGTACAGGCAAAGGTTGATCAGGAAGATGATACCTTATACCGGTTAATTATCAACCCTACCATGAATTGCAATTTCAAATGCTGGTATTGCTATGAATCGCATATCAAGGACTCTAAAATGGAGGAGGAAACGATTGATCAGGTGATGAAGCATATTGAAGGTGTTATTCAGCGTATGCCCCGAATAAAAAATTTCTATATCTCCTGGTTTGGCGGTGAGCCCCTCTTGTATTTTGATCGTGTGATTGATCCGATCATGAACTATGCATCAAACTTATTCAATGAACGGCATATCTCATTTCACACAGATTTTACCACAAATGGATACCTGATCAATGAGCGCATGATCGAAAAATTCCATTCGTATAACATCAGCAATTTTCAAATTACGCTGGATGGTAACAGGGAAAATCACGATAAAGTAAGGTATGTAAGCAGCAAAAGAGGATCATATGATGAAATTGTAGAAAACATCCTGACACTCTGCCGAAGCAAACTGGCTGTAAGCCTTCGGATTAATTATACGAAGCAAAATCTGGAACACCTGGAAATTATCGTATATGACCTCTTCCCTCTTGAGGAAGAATATAGAAAATATTTAATGATCTCGTTCCATAAGGTATGGCAGGAAGAAGACCTGACATTAGGAACAAGAATCAAAGACCTGCGCTTATTTTTTAAAAGCCATGGGTTCAGGACGGTAAATGGAGACATCCCGAATACACTCAGGGAGTCTTGTTATGCAGACAGGAATAACCATGCTACAATTAATTATAACGGAGAAGTTTTTAAATGCACGGCGAGGAATTTTTCTTCGGATTCGAAAGAGGGCGACTTACAGGAAGACGGCTCGATTGTATGGAATGAAAAGCTGGATCAGCGGATGAATATAAAATTCAGGAATAAGCCTTGTTTATCCTGCCCTATTTTGCCAATCTGCAACGGAGGATGCTCCCAGGTAGCCATTGAAAGTAAGGGAGAGGATTACTGTGTCTATAACTTCGATGAGCAGCGAAAAAAAGAAATAGTATTGGAAAAATACCTTCAGAAAATGAGTTTTTCAACCATTTAAATCTTCAATATATGAAATCTTTAAGCCATTTAACTGCTCCCTACGATTTTTTTGTTGATTTCGTAGCAGAAGAGGTTTTCGACCATCATCAGCGGCAGGAATACAAAACAATAAATGATTGCTGCGGCAATTGCTTCATTTTTGCGAAAAAAGATGCGCTGGATAAAGCCAACGGTTATTTTGAGGAAAGTGTTTATTTGTTTGAAACCTGTCAGAACAAACACTGGATTTCTGCCTTATGCATGCCTAATATCTCGTACTACGAATACAGAACTTCAAATTACGAATTGGCAATCAAGCATACGAACCAGATTATCGGCTCTTTAAAATATCTTCAGAAAAACCACTACCCTTACCTTTTTTTCTCTGAAATACAGCAACACCAGAACATAGGCAGGATATATTTCTCTATGGACATGCTTTCTTTAGCCATGGATGAATGTGTTTATTGTTTATCCTCTATTGTTGAACATAGCAAAATTTTTCAAAGCAATAACATGATATATGGAGTGCCTGAACGTGAGTTATATAACCTGACCCGGTATCCAATGACGATTCAGATACTCAGTGAAACCTGCAATAAACTCATTTCCCGTCATCAAAATGATTTAGCACAAATACAATACTGGCTAGCGGATTTTATCAGGCAAATACTAGTGCTGGATTTTACTTCGGTTTCAGCTGATCCGAGATATAAGGCTATTGATATGTTTATCGGACTGATGGCGGAATTACTGACCAATGATGATGGTGAGCTGCAGGAAAATGTACTGCTTTTCGCGAAGGATCCCTATGCGGATAAGACCTTATTAAAGACATTATTCAAATATATTAATTCAGCAGTTCAACTGCCTAATCAATTATCGATATGAAACCATCATGATCTTTTTAAAATTAGCATGAAAGGGTCCTGGTTACGATAGCTTCATAACAAATAAAAAAATATATTATGATGAAAACACTAATCAATTTCTTTATCAAAAAAGAACCTCAAACGCTGGAGGAGTGCAGCGATTTCGAAATAAACAAAGGCGATGCCAATACACTTTATGGTGGTTTCAAAGAATATAAGCCGCCCATTTATGAGTATGATAATGCAAACGACCGATCGTTTAAAACCACGGATTTATTAAATAATACAACCCCAACTTAAAAACACGATTATGAAAAAGAAAGACAAAAACAAGCCCGATCACCTGAAAAAAGGACTGGTAGATATTGAAAAGTTAAAAGAATTCGGAGTTACCAAAGATCTGACCGGAAAAGGTATAGAAGAGATTGACGGAGAGAACATCACCGGCGGAAAAAACAACGAAGATGACGGATCTGTAGCCACACACTGGCCTACCGGTTCGTAAAATCTTAAAAGCTTAATCTAACACGTTAAACCATGGCATTTTTTAGTAAAAAATTTAGATTCTACAAGCAATTGGACTTCATGGATTGTGGCCCAACCTGCCTGCGAATGATCGCTTCGTTTTATGGTGAAGAGTATTCTCTGGATTATCTCAGGGCGAATTCATATATCACTAAAAATGGCGTGAGTTTATTGGGGTTAAGTGAAGCCGCTGAAAAGATAGGCTTTAAAACAATGGTGGCAAGGCTAACTTATGAACAGCTGGTGGAGCATGTTCCCTTGCCTTGTGTACTGCACTGGAACCAGGAACATTTTGTGGTAATCTATGCAATTGAGAAAAAGTCATTTTTCCGTTCGGTAGAGAAAGTGCTGATTGCTGATCCGGGGCACAACCTGGTACGGGTAGAAAAAGATGTTTTTGAGAAATGCTGGATCAGTTCGGCCGACAAAAAAGGGGTCGCCCTACTGATGGAACCTACCCCCGATTTTTACCGTAACGAGGAAGGTGTGCAACAAAGAAAAAATGGTTTTGGGTTTCTATTGCAATATTTAAGGCCATATAAACGATATTTTATTCAGCTGATTCTGGGGATGGTGCTGGCCAGTCTGATCAGCATGTGTTTTCCTTTTCTTACCCAAAGTCTGGTTGACTTTGGCGTGAACCGGAAAAATGTAAGCTTTATTCATTTGATACTGCTCTCCCAATTGCTTTTATTTTTAGGCGGGATTGCGGTGGATCTGATCAGAAACTGGATATTGCTGCACATCAGTACGCGTATCAGCATCAGTATCATCTCCAACTTTTTAATCAAGCTGATGAAATTGCCTATTAATTTTTTTGAATCTAAAAATATAGGTGACATTTCTCAGCGTATCAATGACCATCACAGGATCGAATCATTTCTTACAGGATCTACGCTAAGCACCTTATTTTCAGTGATCAATCTTTTTGTTTTTTCTTTTATACTATCAATCTATAATGTTAGCCTTTTATTGGTTTTTGCGGCCGGAAGTATCTTATCAATCCTTTGGGTTTCTTTGTTTTTAAAACGGCGGAAGAATATTGATTACAATCGTTTTCAGCGGTCCAGAGAGAACCAGAATAGTGTATTCGAAATTATAACGGGTATGCAGGAGATCAAATTATATAACAGTCAGAAAGCGCGCAGATGGGAATGGGAACGTATACAGGCCAAACTGTTTAAAGTAAATATCAAGAGTCTGGCCCTGGAGCAATACCAGGAAATAGGCTCGTCTTTTTTTACGCAACTTAAAAATATACTGATTAGCTATTTAGCTGCCCGGTTGGTTATTGACCAGCAAATCACGATTGGGGTAATGCTGAGTATCTCTTATATCGTAGGGCAAATGAATAGCCCGTTAAATCAGATTATATTATTTATCAAAAGTATCCAGGATGCCAAGATCAGTCTGGACAGACTGAACGAAATTCATAGCCAGCCAGATGAGGAAGCGAGTGAAGACCTGATTGGTTTTAATGAAAATAAATTCCCCAGGACATCGGAAAGTAATTCTGACCCGGTTTACCTGAACCACGAAATTTTCAGCAAAAACATGCGTCAAAATGTGGGTGAAGGAATCACCATCGTAAACCTTTCTTTCAGATATGGCTCCCCGAAGAGTCCACTGGTACTTGATGATATCAGCATGCATATTCCTAAAGGTAAGGTCACTGCCATCGTTGGTGCCAGCGGCAGCGGAAAAACAACTTTACTGAAATTGCTTTTAAAATTTTATCCGCCAACGGACGGGCAAATCTTAATTGACGGACTGAATCTGCAAGATATTTCTGCCCAGCTGTGGCGACAAAATGCAGGAACGGTGATGCAGGACGGATTTGTTTTTTCAGATTCTATTGCAAGAAATATTGCGGTAGACGGAGAACGGATACTGGAGGAGAAATTGTATAATGCCGTGCGTGTGGCCAACTTACATACCCATATCTCCAAGCTCCCTTTAGGCTTTAATACAAGAATTGGAAATAGCGGCGCTGGTTTGAGCGGTGGCCAGAAACAGCGGATGTTTATAGCGCGTGCAGTGTATAAGGATCCGAAATATTTGTTTTTTGATGAAGCTACAAGTGCATTGGACGCCAATAATGAGAAAATAATTATGGAGAATCTAAACGAGTTTTATCAGGGAAGAACTGTTGTGGTGATTGCACACCGGTTAAGTACGGTAAAAAATGCAGATCAGATTGTGGTGATGAGGGATGGTAAAATTGTGGAGGAAGGACACCATGATACCTTAACCTCACAACGTGGGTACTATTATGAGTTGGTTAAAAATCAGTTAGAATTAGGTAACGCTTAACATATAGAAATCATGGCAGAAAATAACTCCCCCTTAGATATCAGAAGTAATGAAATGGAAGAGATTGTAGGAAGTGTGCCTGCATGGATAATACAGTGGGGTATTACCGTTCTGTTTGTAGTTGCTTTATTGGGTTTGTTCATATCCAACTTTATCCATTATCCCGATACCCTGGCGGCGAAGGCCCTGATACAGGCTACGGAACAGCCGGGAAAAGTAACAGTAAGAAAAGAAGACGCCAGTCAGGAATTTAAGTATTTCGTCAAAGAGGGCGATCAGGTAGTGCCCGGAGATACCCTCCTTACCCATCTCGACAAGAATACCGGAAAAAGCATTGCCACTATTACGCCGATGGCAGGAAAAATATACATTTCCAAAGGTATAGATGAAAAAAATACATTGGATCGGCTGATCTGGGTGGTTCCTAAAGCATCAAAGGTAGAAGTCAGGATAAAATATGCGAATAAAGGAGCAGGTAATGTGAGAGTAGGACAGTTTGTGAAAATAGAACTTAATGATTTTCCGAGCAGCGAATATGGCTTTGTAGAAGGTCGTGTAAGCTCTATTCTCCCGGTTCAGATCGGCGGTGAGCACCAGGCGAATGTTGAATTGAATACTAAAAAAATAATTACTTCAGAGCAAAAAGAAATTCCTATTGTACCTGTAATGGAAGGAAGCGGGGAAATACTTTTGAACGACAGAAGTATATTCAAAAGGATATTTGGCAGTATTTTTTACTAAAATGATAATTATAGTGTCCTTAACTTTTTTTAATACTAATTATTCATTAGTTTTATTGCTATGCGGGGAGGGATTAATGGAATTGGTTTATACATATGCAGGAAACAATATATCAGGATTTTGGCAAAATTACCATCAGGTCTCCCCTATACTCCTATCAGCATCTGTTCGAGTCAGATGGCAAAACAGCAGACCTGGATAAAATAGTTTTGCAGTTGCTGGAAGATCCTGTTTTTATTGAAGGTATTTACTGGAGTTCCCCGCAATTACATCAGACTGTATTAGATTTCAAAAATGGCAGGAGCAGCGCTTTGAAGAAAAGCAGGCTGTTGATGACACTGAAGAAATATGCGCTTCGTGCGAGCACGAGGTGTACACCTTACGGCATTTATGCGGGATGTGCCATAACAGACCTTGGCAGCAATACAAAACCATCAGCCGACATAACTAAGCGGAAGGTAAGAGTAGATGTAGCCTTTTTAAAGCAACTGATAACACACATAGAAAGTGTTCCTGAAATATGGCCACATCTGCAATACCATATCAATAATTCATTATACCCACTGCCAAATCAATATCGTTATCTAGAAGCTACAGATGAGGATGGAAAACTTCAGTACCAGGTGAGTTCTATTGAGCGCACTGATCTGCTGGAAGAAATCATTGAATTATCTAAAACCGGACCGCTCTGTATGGAGGGAATTTTAGCCTTGATGCCCCCGGAGGTTGACGATGAAGAAGCTAAAGCATTTGTGAAAGATCTTATAGCTACACAATTTTTAACCAGTGAGTTGAGACTGGGACTAACTATAGCGGATGAACTGGAAAGATTACAGCAAATATTTCAGAGACTGATACAGCGGCAGATCAGGGAAGTAAGCCCGTATGCTGCGCTCCTTGCTCGTCTTTCGGCTGTATTAACACAGTTTGAACAGCTTCCTTTGGGTGTTTTACCGTTAAAAGAAATCACTGAGATAGAGATGTATTTGAAAGAGCTGGGAATTGAGGTAAATCAGGGCCACCTTTTTCATGCCGATTTAAAACAACCGGTTATTCCAGGTGATTATTTCCCGAAAGCAGAACTGAAAGAATTAGATAAAGCACTTGTGATATTAAGCAGATTATCGGCGAATCAAGCTGTTCAGGAAACGCATGTTGGTCGGTTTAAAGTCCTTTTTAAAGAAAAATATGCGAGTCGTGAGGTACCATTAGCAGAAGCGTTAGATGCTGAATTTGGCATCGGTTTTCCGCCCGGTGATGGCATTGGCAATAGTGTTCATAATTCATTAACAGAGCAACTGGATCTGTTATCAAGACCTGCGGCAAAGACTGCTGCGGGAAAATGCCACCCCTGGTTACAGCATAAAACGGAGAATTTAACTCCTGAAGTTTTTGAAAAAGGGCTGTTCATCAAAGACAAAGATCTGGAAGGGTCTACTGATAAATCCGGTCAGCTGGCCAATCAGTTTGCAGTAATGGGCACATTCCTGCCTTTTGGAGATATTTTGCTGCAAAGTGTTGGCGGTGCCCATGCCAATGCGCTGCTGGGCAGGTTTGGCTATATGGGTGAAGAGATGCAGAACCTGTGTGAAAAGATTGCAGACCTGGAAGCAGAACGAAACAAAGAGGTTATTTTTGCTGAAATCATCCATATTCCGGATGGAAGGATTGGCAACATTGCCCGGCGACCGGTGCTCTCCAGCTATGAGATTCCCTATCTGGCATCCAGTACACTTGATGTGCAACACCAGTTACCTATCGAAGATCTGCTGATTTCTATACAACAGGACGAAATTGTACTGAGATCCAAAAAGTGGGATAAGCGGGTTATTCCCCGGTTATCCAATGCACACAATTTCACCAATAGTACAGTGGCTGTTTACAAATTCCTGGCGGCTATTCAGCATCAGGGAACGCCTGGTTTTGAGATTAACTGGGGATTGGCTGCTCAGACCAAAACCTTTTTACCGAGGTTAAGTTATGGCAGGATGATCCTGCATCCTGCCTGCTGGTTTTTGAGGGAAACACAGCTCAATGAAATCACACTGTCCGAAGCACCGTTAACCGCACTACGCTCCTTTTTTGCAAACTGGCATGTACCAAGATTTGTCTTTTTCAAGGAAGGCGACAATGAGCTTTTTATAGACACTTTGAACGACAGTTACCTGTTACTCTTACTAAACGAAATGAAGGCTTGTAAGGTGGTTAAACTGATTGAATGGTTACATGGTGGGACAATTGACAATGATGTGAAAGTCTGCTCCAGGATTCAGCAGTTTATATTGCCATTATCTAAAAGGAAGCCTGACGCTATCCCACCGGTAAAGCGGCCTTTAGAAAACCAAACGGTGAGGCGTACCTTCGAACCTGGTAGTGAATGGCTCTATTTTAAAATTTATTGCAGCGCCTATGTTTCGGATGAAATTCTGCTGAAGGTGGTGAGTAAGGAGATTAACTTACTCTTAGCAGCGGGCTTGATAGGAAAAGCCTTTTTTATCCGCTATACTGATCCGCATTACCATATCCGCCTGCGGCTGCAGCTGTTAGAAAATGCCAGTCATGCACATTATGCAGTTATTATGGATCGTCTTTACACGCGACTTCATCCTCTGGTTACAGATGGAACAGTGTGGAAAATGCAGATGGATACTTATGAGAGAGAAATAGAGCGCTACGGCGCAGACGAAATTGTAAAAACTGAAACGCTTTTTTTCCATGACAGTATTTTATTGCTAACTTGTTTAGCGGATAAAAACTTTGCGGAAGATGAAGAACTAAGATTTCTGGCTGCACTGAAAAATATAGACGCCTGGTTGTCTTTATTTGATATGTCTTTGCCAGAAAAGGCTGATTTTTGCGAAAGGATGTCGGACGCGTTTGCAGGGGAATTTCCTGGTAAAGTAAAACTGCAACTGGATCTGCAATACAGAAACCGAAAACACCTGGTCCTTCCCTTTTTAACAAGCGATGAATTTGACATCCCATTTAAAAAGAGAGCAGTGGCATTGAAAATACTGTCCGTAAAAATTGAAAACTTATCAAGTTATATCCACATGAGTATCAACCGGTGGTTCGTCAGTGAGCAAAGGTTGATGGAATATATGGCGTACCACTTTTGTAAAAAATATTATAATCAATTAGCCAATCACACGAATGTTGGGAAATAACAAGTTTTCGATTTATCATAGCCAGTCGGCCAGGATATCATTACACATACTTTACTGGATAGTCTTTTATTTATTTATCCTGTTTGTCAGCCGCCTTTCATTTAACCTGTCCCTGCTCGATCCAATAAATGTATTGTTTTCTTGTGGAGAATTGCTGATCATCGTTTTGATTCATTATTTCCTTATCTATTTTACACTCCCTTACGTAAGAAAAAGAAGGTGGTTTATTGTATTCACTAATCTGGTGCTGGTATATTTAATATCAGTAATAGGCGCAGCTGTCATTTTTAAAGTATTAAAAGAATCATATCCTAAAAGCGCCATCATTTCCAGTTATCACGAGCGCTACGGCATTCACCATTTCTCGAAATTATTTTCGTTTAATTCAGCTTTGTGGGTACTGATCAATATCATCTGGTACACGATTCCGGGGATGTTTATTAAAATTATCAAAGATACCTATGAAAACCTGCAAGAGAAATTAGCCATTATTGAGGAAAAAAATGCCATTGAACTGAATTTTCTGCGGGCGCAAATTCAACCCCATTTTTTATTCAACTCTTTAAATAATATCTACGGTCTGGTGATTGATAATGATTTGGCCTGCAGAGCAGTTTTGCAATTATCAGACCTGCTCCGCTTTTCTATCCATGACGGCAAAAAGGATAATATCATGCTGAAGGAAGAAATTGTATTTTTAACTAATTACATACATCTGGAGAAAATCCGCCATAAAGAAGAGCGTGTGCAGATAAATTACAATTTTGAAAGAATTGAGACTAAAGAGCTACCAATCAAACCTTTAATTTTAGTTAACTTTATTGAAAATGCTTTTAAGCATGGGATTAATGCCAGCATCAAAAAAATGTGGGTGGAAATTGAAATGGCTGAAGAAAAAGGGATGCTGACTTTTCGTATAGCGAACAACAAGCCACAGATCGGTACAGCCAGTCCGGTAACGGAGACTAAGGGCAATGGAATAGGCTTATCAAATGTACTTCGCAGGTTGGAACTGGAATACCACGAATGTTACAGCCTGGATGTCAAAGAAACAGAAGAAATATTTGAGGTGGTATTAGTCATTAAACTCCATCACTAAATAAATAGCATAACAATGAGAGTAATAATCATAGATGATGAGCCGATAGCACAGCAAATACTGGAGAATTTTTCTAAGAGAATTCCTTATCTGGAAATTATAGCCATTTGCGACAATGCTATACAAGCAATACAGGCGATCCAGGATCTGCAACCAAACCTGATATTTTTGGATATACAAATGCCGGAAATGTCTGGTCTGGAGATGCTGCGCATTGTGCAAAAACAAAATATAATGGTCATTCTCACTACAGCCTTTCACGAACATGCCCTGGAAAGTTATGAATTTGATGTGGTCGACTACTTGCTTAAACCGATCTCATTTGAGCGTTTTTTGAAAGCGGTGGTTAAAGCTGATCACCTCTATAAATTAGAAAACACACCGCAGGAAAGGTTTCCTGTGACAAAAATGCAAAACGGGGAAAAGAGAACTTATGTATGGGCGAATGAAGGAAGAAAAAAAGTGCAGATCTGTATTGAAGATATTATTATGGTAAATGCGTTGAAGGACTACATGGAACTCATACTTCCTGACAATGGTAAAGTAATATTGAACATTACTATGGCTAAACTGGAAAATTACTTGTCTCCCCCACTTTTTTTACGTGTTAACCGCTCCTGCATTGTCCGCAAAAACGTGATTAAAAATATTCAGGATATGCACATTGAGACGACCCTTCCCATGGCTAAAAGGATTTCTATAGGGCCGACTTACTGGGAGGAAATGCAAAAGTACCTGACGGAATTGCTTTAAATTTTCATCGCATTGTTCCCCAGATAAACTAATAGGATTCAATTAGTTGACCCAAATTTCACGTTCATCGAACAGAACCTGTTATTCGTCGAAATAATTTCCAATTGTATGATTAAAAACAAAACTTAGATAAAAGAAAACAATACCTAACCTAAACTCAAGATTATGCAATCAGTAAAATTACAAATCAAAAAACGAGTAGTGTACAAACACAAAACACTGACGCTGACTAACACTAAAAACAGACGTGATGAAACAGCCGCAGAAAATTCACTTCCAACTCTTTTGCCGACTGGATTAATCTTATGATGATACCTCCGCCAAGAGAAACAAAAAGTAAATAACCTGTTCAGCTAATTCTGAACAGGTTATCAAAAGCTCTGGTGATGATATTAATTTTATATCACTTATCTGGTTCCTCAGCACCATTCAAAAAGTCAAGCACAATCCTGTTAAAAATTTCCGTTTGTTTTAAAGGGGAATAGTGATCACCCCCAGGTATAATTTTCAGTTTTGAATTTTTCAGGTGCGAGTGAATCAGTTCCGTGTGCTCCTTTTTCACCACATCAAATTCTCCCGCTACCACTAAGACAGGTATGGTTATAGTGCTCAGCGCTGCTGGCTTAATATGAGGTTCCTTTAATACCAGTTCTGTTAAGCGCAACCGATTTTGGGATTCCGGATCTGCCTGGTGCAGTAAACTGTCCCTGCGTTTTTCAAATAGCTGAATCACATTATTTTCAATTGCATTTGGACCAGGAAATAGATTTGCACCCATCACAATCATCTTCTCCAGTCGCTCAGGATGTCTCAGCGAAAATAACAGTGCTGTATTTCCTCCATCACTCCATCCCAATAAACTCGCCTTTTTTATCGAAAGTGCATTCATTACATCTTCCAGATCCTTTGCGAACTGTTTATAAGTATAAGCTGAGGTTTTCTTGTTGGTACTATTTCCCTGACCTCTGGTATCTATAGCAATCACTTTATAATACTGCGACAGAGGACCTATTTGATTTCTGAACGAACTGATACTTTCGTTATTTCCGTGCAATAGTATTAGGGGTCTACCTTTGCCATAAGTCTCATAATAAATTTCGCTATCTTCTATCTGTATACGCTTACCGTTATTATTCCCATATATCAGCCTGGCTAAAGTTGTATCATTCTGTATTGTTTCGGTCTCACTTTCTCCTGAATCATTATCACCATTACGATAACCATCCTTTCTGGACGACGCCTCAACTGCCACGAGTAAATTCGAATTCGAAACTTTTTGCCACTGTGCTTCGCCTTTCATTCTGTAAAGACTAGACCGCAGTGGTCCGGGAAAAGAAGGAATAAAAAACGCAGTTTTGCTGGTATCTCCCTCCCGGGGTTCCAGTTCTAAAATGGCCAGCGCAACAGCAATTTCTTTTCTACCCTGAATATATATCTGGTAAGGTTTTAAGTCAATGCTTTCAGGAGCCTGCATACCCACCTTTGTATTCCCGGCTACTTCAAACACTACATCTTTATGCAATATGGACTGAGCAGGCAATCCATCCCTCACATCATAGATATTCAACCTGAGCTTAATTTTTTTAAAGTTCTTCCTGCTAATACTAAAACTAAGCTTCCGTAGAAAAATATCTTTATCAATTTTGAGAATCGCAGCCTGTTCGCGACCTTTATCATCGCTGGTTTTTGGTATATTTTTATACATTGCCGGAAAAAATATAATACTGGCAGAAGATCGTCCATAGTTTTTCAGCTTTCCAGGATTTGCTTTGATGCTGACTGACTTGAGCAAATTTGTTGACTCAGATAATTTTACCATCCATCCACTTTTTAGAAAAGTATTCCAGTCCATGCTCACCCTCTTATAACCGATAGCTGAGAAAGCAATAGAATCCGTAGTTTTAACCTCGCTCTGAAGATATGAGAGCGTATACCGGCCCAACGAATCAGAAACTGTACCAATAGGCTTATTGACAATACCAATACTTACGTAGGGTACTGGCAGGGAATTTTGCTGATCAACAGTATTGCCCTTGAATAATAAGGATTGTGCATAAGAATAACTATCACTTATCAGCACAGTGATGAGTATTAGTAAATACGCTTTAACAGTAAGAAAAGAGGAGACTGAATGAAGCATCATTTGTGATTAGGAGAACCAATGATATCAATTAGTTAAACAGAAAAAAAACTTTTAACCATATTTAACATGCTCAGATGCACAAACCTAGCTATTAGACCATACCAGCGATTGTTACTTATGCTTTTCTAAACTCCTGAATCAGCTCATCCACATGATCCCACAGGAATGATGAACCATCTTTTATCTTATCAATTTTTGCATACACTGTTTCAAAAGGAACGTTATATTCTGTCCATGTTCCGCCCTGGTTAGAAATGTTCTGCAGAATAGGCTCCAGCCGGTCAATCGCCTTTGCAAACTTGGCATCATTGGTTTCCCCATTTTCAAATTCGATCCAGATGGCCATAAACTCGTCATTCATATCTTTTGGCAGGAGGCCGAAAATACGTTCTGCAGCAATCAATTCTTCATCAGTATTGGTGTGATTCTTAGTGGTATCATACAGAAAAGTATCACCTGCATCGATTTCAACAATGTCGTGCAACAGTACCATTTTCAAAACTTTGAGCATATCGATAGGCGCGTTGGCATATTCAGACAATACCATTACCATCATGGCCAGGTGCCAGCTGTGCTCAGCATCGTTTTCATGCCTTTCACTGTTAAATAATTTTGTTTTTCTTTGTATGTACTTTAGCTTATCAATTTCTTTGATAAAGTCCATTTGCATCAGCAGTCTGCTTACTTGTTTCATTATATGGTGATTTTCTGATATTATTGCAAAGAAAGCATTCATATCGGATACCATAAAGGACATTTGTCCTCCCACAAAATGATAAGAACCAATAAAGAACTATTCAGCTATATTACTCATTTAGTCCGTTCGGGAGCTGAACATAAATTTGCTGAACATCATTTTACCCCGTCTCAGAAAATCCTGGTGGAGGGCAAAAAAGTATTTTCAGTCTAATATTATGAAAAGCGGGATGGTTAAATGCTTCCTGACTACAGATACCGGCAGTAACTTTATCCAGGAGTTTTTTGGCGAAGGAGAGCTTTTTGGTGAGATTGAGTTAATGGATGACTGTTATAGTTATTGCACAATTGAAGCTATCGATGAGGTGGTAGTTTATAAAATTCAAAAAGGTGATTTTCTTAAATTGCTTGATGAGGATAAAAAATTCAACCGGCTTTTCATTGAAGCCTTGATTTCCAAATTAAAATACAAGGCGACAAGGCATTCCTACAATCAGTCCCACACGATTGAAGATAAACTAATGCGATTAAAAATAAAATTCCCAGATCTGGAAAAGGTGATTTCAAAACAGGATATCGCAGATTATCTGGGAATTACGCTGAGGGCACTGAACAGGACCATCAGGAGTATGTCTGAAAACTAAGTTTTTTCTTAATGCCATTTGTCCACCATAAACCGTATTTCATCTGACTGATGAGGCTTAATCCTTCCGTATATTTGATGAACTAAACACAGCAATTGATTCCATGAACAGGTCGCACATCCCTTTGGTAGAATTGGCAGCCAGCCCTAAGGGACTGGTGATTGCACCTATGTCTGCCTCATTCAGCTATACCGAAGAAGCAGATAAGGTTTCGGATGCGCACAGACACGACTATCACTCGCTGTTTTACCTGGAAACCGGCAGACTGGATTTCGAAATTGATTCGAAGCCGATTCACATGACCTCAGGAGCGCTACTGATCCTGCATCCTGAGCAGGTACACCAGAGCGTCCACTCGGCAGACATTTCTGGATGGGTGATGTCATTTGACGGGACCTTATTGGATCCCCAGGTTTGCGCTGTCATGGAAAGTGTGACCACACAGATTGCCTTATTAAATCCGGAGAATAACGATTTGAATTTTATCAGGCAGATGCTTGCTTTAATTTTCGAAACAGCAAGCGATAATGACCCGGGAAATTTTAACCTGCAACTGTTGCATTCGTTGACCAATGGGTTATTTTATAAGATAGCGGAGCTATATCAACTAGTCAGAAGAGGAGTTGGAGCAATGGAAAATTCAAGACCGGTTCAACTTACAGCGAGTTTTAAAAGCCTGGTCAAAGTTCACTTCCTGACCTTTAAAAAGCCTTCGGACTATGCCGCGATGCTTCATTTGTCGGTCAGCTACCTGAATGACACCGTTAAAGCCCTCACCGGATTCCCTGCAACCTACTTTATCCAGCAGCAAATTATTGCTGAAGCCCGGCGTCAGTTGTGTTACACGTCAAAAAGCATTAAGGAAATCGCGTTTTCCCTGGGATACGAAGATCACAAATACTTTATCCGCTTATTTACCAGGCTGGCAGGAAGTTCACCCCTGACGTTCAGGAAGAATAACCAAACATCACCTCATAAAGAAATATCTGCTCATACTGAATTAGCTACACATGAAAAATAAAAAAGTACTCATCACCGGAGCCAGCATTGCCGGTCCAACTTTAGCTTATTGGCTGCACCAGTACGGATTTGAAGTTTCTGTAGCAGAACGTGCTGCAGCATTGCGTTTAGGCGGACAAAATATTGATGTTAAGGGTCCGGCACTGGAAATTGCCCGGAAGATGGGACTGGAAGATCGGATAAGGGATGCTAACACAACGGAGATTGGTATTCACTTCGTGAATACAGACAATAAACTATTAGCCGAGTTTCCGAAAGACAGCGCGTTAAGCATGACGCAGGACCTGGAAATTCTTCGTGGCGATCTGGTCAATATCTTATACGAACATAGCCGAAAAGATGTGCTATATTTATTCAACGACTATATCACGCAAGTGCAGGAATCAGCGCATGATATCAGTGTAACTTTCAATAGCGGGAAAACCGAAACCTATGACCTGGTCATTTCCGCTGAAGGGATCGGTTCCAGCACACGTAAACTGGTTTTCGGTGAGGAAACTGCATTCAAATTCCTGGGTTTGTACACGGCCTACCTGACAATTGAGAAAACAGAAACCGACAGTCGATGGGCGCGATGGTGCAATGCTCGTGGCGGTGTTGTATACATGCTTCGTCCGGATAATTACGGCTCAACAAGGGCTTCGGTCACTTTCCTGGCTTCTGAAAAAGATTATAAGTCACGCTCAGTAGCAGAACAAAAACAAGTATTGATTGAGCGGATGCGCGGGACTGGCTGGGAATCGGACAGGTTAATAGATGAGATTACCCGCACGCAAGACCTTTACTTTGATAAGGTGAGCCAGGTGAAGTCGCCCCGATGGAGTAAAGGCAGGGTTGCTTTAATTGGTGATGCAGCCTATTGTGCAACACCAATTGCCGGGAAAGGAACAGATCTGGCTATGTCTGGTGCTTATATTCTGGCCGGTGAACTTTCAATAGCGCAAACTTATCAGGAAGCATTTGACAGTTATGAAAAAAAGATGCGTCCCTATGTAGAAAAGTCTCAGAAGCTGCCCCCGGGAGTACCACGCATCGTTTACCCTACCTCCCACTTAGGTTTGTTTCTATTGAACAGTTTATTTGCTGCAGTAGGCAGTTCGCCTGTGAAATGGGTGATCGGTTTATTCGGCAAGGGTAAGAAAAAAGAAGAAGTTGATATTGATTTACCAAATTATTTGCAAATCAATAGTAACAGATTTATAAAAAAAGAAAGTTGATTACAAAACAGAATATCTAGTTTTGAATTTCTTCAATCAATGCATCAGTTAGCTTTCGTTCTTTTACTTTAACCCAGGGACTTCCGGTTTCAGGAAAAGCATTCCTGCAATAACCGGCATGATTTCTGAAGTCAAACATGGCGTGATAATAATTATTGATAGAAAGGAATGCCTTCTCAAAGTCCTCCGTCCATAATATTTTAATAAGACATGGTGTGTGTTTATCAGTGACATTGGCGACGTTATAAATATGTAAGCCGTCTAAAATTTTTGAACCATTGTTACTGGTATCGATTGCATAAAAATAGCCAGTTTCACCATCATCTTCAAATGCTACAGCTCTGTTATTTTCTGAAGAACTTTCTACAAAGGTATCTACGCCGACACTAAAAGTTTGCGTTTCATAAATTATTAAAGTTGGTTTACTCATCATTTTAATTTAATAACTGATTTAACAAAACTTGCTTACGCTGATGCCTATTCATATTTTAATGCGTCAACAGGATTCGCCTTAACTGCTCTTTGTGCCTGAATACTCACAGTGATAACGGTTAATAAAATTGTGATAACGGCGCTGATGACAAACGGAAAAACAGGTAAGCCAACTCTATAAGCAAAAGTTTCGAGCCATTTGTTTGTGAGCAAGTAAGCAATTGGCCAGGAAATTATATTGGCCAGAACTACCATGATAAGGAATGAAGTGTTTATTAACTTAAGAATCTGAATATCGCTTGCTCCCAGTATCTTACGCACAGCTATTTCCTTAGTCCTCCCACTGGTAATATATTTCGCAAAAGCAAATAATCCGATAACGGCAATGAAAATAGTCAGCAAGGCCGACGCGAAAAACAGAGATTGCAACTGTTCCTGCTTTTTAAATAGCTTACCATAAAGATCATCTAAAAACTCATACCTAAAATCTTCTCCATCTTTGGAATTAATCTCCGGCCACTGATCTTTCAAAGTAGCCAGCGCAGCTGCCATTTTGCTTTCCTCAATTTTTAACATGATCTCGAGTTTTGCATTTCCGCAAGGATTTTTAATTGCATAAATTGTTGGTTGAACAGCACTTTCAAATCCCTGTGCTTTGAAATCTTTAACTACACCAACGATCTTATAATCTGTCTCGCAACCTCTGATAATTTGTCCAACAGGATTTTTCATACCGAAATTGGCAACCGCACTTTCATTGATCATAGCCGAGTTTGCTGTATCGGTTTTAAATGCCTGAGAGAAAAAACGGCCTTCTTTTAATTTAATATCCAGGGTTTCAAAGTAATCAAAATCCAGGTCTACAAATTCGATACTGGATTTTTTGCCGTTTACCGTATAACCATTCGTTCCGTTTTTGGAACCATCTGGTATACTCGTAGCTACTGTAGCTGCTTTGATTCCGGGTATTTTCAATATCCTTTCCCTGATAGGTTTGAATACGGCAGGATCATTGAAATAAGTGATATTTTTAATATACACCACCTGATTTGCGTTGAACCCCAGGTCCTGACTCCGCATATATTTTAATTGCGAATTGACGATAAACAAACCAATGATAAAGATTACTGCAATGACAAATTGGAATACCAGCAACCCGTTTTGCAACCAATAACTTTGTTTGCTAGTAGAAAAGTTTCCCTTTAACACCATTGCAGGTTTAAAACCAGATAATACCAGAGCAGGATAAACGCCAGCAATAATAGTAATCAGGCTCAGGATTAAGGGTAGTTGCCAAATTAAGTCATTACTAATATACCAGATCGATAGATTTACCTCGAACAAATTATTAAAGCCGGGCAACATCAGCTCTGCTATAATAAGTGCCAGAATAGTGGCGATGAAACACTGGATAAATATTTCTGTAAGGAATTGTGTGATTAACTGAATACGATAGGCACCCATCACTTTTTTAACACCAACCTCTTTAGCCCGTTTGGCTGCCTGAGCGATACTTAAATTAGTGAAATTGATACAGGCAATAACCAAAATCAGGATTCCCAATAATGAAATGGTGATCAATATTTTATATGGCGCATCATTACCAGCTTTCGGCCTGAGATGTTGATGAGCCAAAGGATCTAAAAAAGTAGAGACTTGTTTTATTTCATCTATTGCTTTTTGGTCGGTCGCCATTCTCAATAACTCTGCCTGGTAAAGACCTGTTATTTTTTGCTCCAGACTGGCTATATCTGTTCCCGGTTTTACCTGAATATACGTGAAGTAATTATTATAACCATAACTTTCCCCTACTCCTATTTCGTTGGCAATTGAAACACCATCAAAAGTGATACTCGACTGCAGGTTAGTCGCAATGGAGCCATTTATCTTGCTCGTTATTCCGGAATGACTACTTCCGGCACCAACGATTTCCGGTTTATCATCTTTTTTATCTGGAAATAATGTGCTGATACTTTCTTTACTTAAATAGTTAAGACGTTCTTTCTGACCCGCGGGTCTTTCTAAACCACCGCTGGGTTTTAGATCAAGAATCCTGGCGGCACTGTAATCAACCTGTATAAAGTTTCTCGTGAACACGGTCTTATTTCCATTTCTAAGCACCAGTTCGAACGAACCACCTTTGGTGATTCCGGCAAGTTCAACCTCGGGAAAGTTTTCTTTAATTGCCCTGGCCAATGGTGGAGAGGTATAATTTGTTTTAAACTCCGGATAGATCCTACCAACAATGTAGATATTTTTATAATTCGGATTTGACTTGTCGAAACCAGTTTCATAGCTGAAGTACATGATAATCAAAATAAAAGCAGCTAAGGCAATGGCTAAACCACCCACATTAATTGCTGTAATATTCCTGTTTCTCCAAAGATTTCGCAATGCGATTTTTAGGTTTAATCTGTACATAAGATATAATTTTCTCTTTGTTGTCTTGTCCGGTATTCACTACCGTTTGACACCTATCAGCTAAGCTTATGCCAAAAGAAAACATGAACTATATACTACTGATAATTAAATGTTTAACATAATTTATTAATTATAAATGTTCAGTATCGGACAATGATTGTGCGGGAACGGACAGACGTTATGCCGCATAGCTTGCCGGTGTTTCGCACTCAATTAATTCGACACGGAAAGCTGTAAACACTTGTGAGACCATATAACGCTTTAATACATCATCGTATGGAATATATTTCTTTATGATAACACCCTAAATATCAGCTATAAAATTTGCATATTGCTATAAGTAAATAATAGATTTATTCAATACCCTTAAAAAATAAAGAGCATGATAAAGAATGATATTACCATTATTATGTTAATGCTATGCCTAATTATTTCTGGAATATCGTGCAGCAAAGATGCAGGAGTTTCAACTCTGGTGATCAAAAAAAAGAATAATGACGAGAGAAACTCCTTTTATCCAGGTACAGTAAACGTGGTGGGCGATTCTATAGTGATCATAGGTTTTATGCAAACTGCAGTTCCGTACTACTTAAATTTGAACGATCCGAACAGCAGAAAGAATTTAAAAGTGCTCAAAAAAGCAAAGATGAACATGGCACTTGTAAAATTTGAAGTGGATAAAACCGTAACTTATGGAAAAATTATTGACGTAGAACTTGCTCCTGACTATATGACAGAGGCATTCCAGAAGTCTTTACATTATGACCGTCGTCCAAGGAATTAGGATTAACGGTCAGATCAAACATCCCGCTTATCCTTATCAGGACTATTTTTCATAGTAACCCATAATAATCATCAAGGGGCAGCTGCATTTTCACCAAGCTCGGTTAAGAGCGTTTTAATCTGTGGGTTCCCACAACTGGATTTTATTTCCTTCGAGATCTAAGATGTGAACAAACTTCCCATAGTCGTATGTTTCGATTGTGTCTATGATCGTTACCTTTTCTTTTTTCAATTCTTCAACCAAATCTTCCAGGTTTTCTACCCGGTAATTTATCATAAAATCTTTGGTAGACGGCTCGAAATACTTTGTATCTTCTGCAAAAGGATTCCACTGTGTAAGCCCCTTTTTGGTACTGTCATCGGCCTCGCGCCATTCAAAACTTGTCCCATAAGGGCTGGTATCAAACCCTAAATGAGTTTTATACCACTCATTGATCGCTTTTGGGTCCTTACATTTGAAGAAAACACCCCCAATTCCGGTTACTTTTTTCATTTTTTTATTTATTGTATCAGGTATTATTGTTTTAAAAGTAAAGCCTAATAGAAACGAGATGACTACAAGTGTAAAGGTCAATGATATTCTTTTCATGCTCCATCTATGCTAATTGTTATCAGAATAAGGCTTAAAACTTCGTAATGCGAGTAAAACAAAGCAATTGAATCTCAAAACTTTATCTGTTTCTTTTATTATTTTAAAGATAATAAAATGAAGGACAAATATTTAGTCAAATTTCAACGGCTGCAACCATTAATCTAAAGTAACCGTCTTGTTTCTGATAGCTATAGGAGTAATTTATTTAAACAGCAAACTAATGACGACATTGAAGACCACAACTGCAAGACAAATCTGGACATCTGTAATGGTTGTTCTGACGCTGATCACTGCATTAGAGATCAGGGACATCTTTAAATTTATCGGGATGAAGGTGCCCGGGTTTCCTATGCCTTATGGCGGGGCAATTCTTGACAATCTCCTGGCGGTAATAACTGTTATAACTATATCCCTAATCCTGATTCCGAAAAAGTCTGGTGGACTATACGCTTCATTAGGGCTTCCAACGAATGGCCTTAGAGGTCCTGCGTTAGTAGTGGTAGCGACCATTCCTTGCTGGGTAGTTTTTGCCATCAGAGGGAAGTTAGTGGAAGATGTTGATATCATTGGCCTGCTGATGATGTCCATTATATTTCCTCTTGCCGAGGAAATTGTTTTCCGCGGATTTGGATTTATTTTCACCCGAAAAAAACTTCATTGGGCATTCCTCCCGGCTGCGTTGTTGCAGTCTGTTGTATTTGGGTGGATACATTGGATGGGTGCCGGAGGCGACGGACAAGTAGCGTTGGAGGTATTTCTAATTACATTTTTTGGCGCAGTACTATTTGCTGTTCTGAATGCTTTAGATGGTTATACTTTATGGAGCGGATTTGTCTTTCATGCCTCTCTGAATGCTACATGGAATTTTTTCACGGTGTCAGATACGGCTGCAACGGATTGGATAGGTAATATGATCAGACTTGTCAGTGCTATCCTGGCTATACTACTGCTTCGTCTTTTTGTATACAAACGAACTTATAATGGCACAAATCCTCCCAAATAATGGGTAACTTGGCGCTTTAAATAAACAATTTATCTATGCCATTCAGTTCCCTTGGTTTATCACCTGCGCTTTTAAGTTCATTGGTAGAACAAAATTATACAAAGCCTACTCCTATTCAGGAAACTTCAATACCTGCAATTTTAAGTAAAAAAGACGTTCTGGGTATCGCAAAAACGGGATCAGGAAAAACTGCTGCTTATGTTTTGCCTATTCTAATGAATTTACAGCAGTCCGTGTTAGTGAATAATCGACAGGCGAATGTATTGGTTTTAGTACCGACACGTGAACTGGCAGAACAGGTGAAAGATATATTTAAAATATTCAGCAAAGCACTTCCGCAACCTGTTAAAACATTGGCTGTATATGGAGGGGTGTCCATCAACCCACAAATGATGGCTTTACAAGGCGTAAATATATTGGTTGCTACGCCCGGACGATTACTGGAATTACTTGACAACAATTCGGTGCAGCTTTCAGCAATTGAGACATTGGTATTAGATGAAGCAGACAAGATGCTTAATTTAGGATTCAAAGAAGAAATGAACAAAATTCTGGCGTTTTTACCAGAAAAACGCCAGAATATATTATTCTCTGCCACGCTGAGCACTGACCTGGAAAATATTAACCAAATATTGCTTCATTACCCTGTAGTGATTAAAATAGCAGATGATGAACTATCATTAGACCTGATTAATCAGGTGGCTTATATTGTCTCTCCAGAAAAGAAGGGTCCGTTTTTACGTCACCTGATCAGTCAGCAAAAAATGAAACAGGTGCTGGTATTTGCTTCGTCCGTTCAACAGGTAGATGCTATTGTAAACAAGCTGTGTAAAAACAAGATAGATGCAAAATCTATTCATAGTAAAAAAAGTCACGGGAACAGAACTGATACCTTAACACTTTTTAAAGCAGGAAAATTGCGGGTTTTAGTGGCCACAGATTTAATGGGAAGAGGAATTGATATTAATTTTCTTCCTTTTGTCATCAATTACGAATTACCAAGATCACCAAAAGATTATGTACACCGGATTGGCAGAACTGGTCGTGCAGATGCGCCAGGAGAAGCTATTTCACTTGTTAGCCCCGATGAACTCCATCACTTTGAAGTGATCCAGAAAAAAATGGGTAAAAAGGTTGAAATAAGGGAAACAGAATTATAACAGGATATTTGTTGCTCCTCTGCGAAGGTTTATCTATTCTCCTTAGGTAAGATGCCAATGATTAATTTATATTTGGCTCTCGCTATTATTCTCAACAGTAAATGAATACTAAATTAATAATGACTTTAACGGCTATCTTATTAGCCGTTTTAGGTTTGAGCCTCACATTTGCAGCTGACAACATCATTGTATGTTTAGGGATAGCTAATTCTGTACCTATAAACCTGATCTTCCAATTACTAGGGGCTGCTTACTTTGCTTTTGCCATGCTAAATTGGATGGCGAAAGGCGCTATCATAGGTGGCATTTACAATAAACCAATTGCGATTGCAAACTTAAGCCATTTTCTAATAGGTGGCCTCGCACTGACGAAGGCTGTAATCAATAACCCACAATTGCCCGTTATTTTTATAATTTTAGCAGTTGTATTTATTATCATGGCTGGTGTTTTTGGAATTATAAATTCGCGCCATCCCGGTAAATGAAATCTGGCGTAGATAGTTTAAATATTCTTCAAGAAGCTTTTTATTGATTTTGCCGCGATATTGACCTTCTATATATCGTTGTCCTGCAATATTGATTAGCGGGCAATATTATAAGATTGCTGGTAACAGATATTTTTCTACGATTTCATCTGCTTGGGTGTGTGCAAATGCTTTACCATAGGCTGAAGCGGTAATAACGATCACGATGGGCAGATCTTTGAACATATAAATCTTGTTCCCGCCATTTCCACTACTGTAGTATACCTGGTAAGATTTACCAGCGACGACAAATGACTTGTTCCAGAATAGCAGTCCATAATAACCGGGTCGATCGTTTGGAAGGACCTTTAAAGGTGAAAAACTTTTCTTTACCCAAGATTTATCAAGCAGTCGTTCACCATTATATTTGCCTTCATTTAAATATAGTTGTCCATATTTCGCAAAATCCAGTGCACGCAACCTGAGTCCACCACCACCAAAAGGTTTGCCCTGCGGTGTTCGTGCCCATTCCAATTTGTCTATGCCCAGTGGAGTAAATAGCTTTTGGTTAGCAAACACCTCTATCCCGCCGGGTATATTTCTATCCAGAATATCCATTACTAAATTGGTACCTGCGGTAAAATACGACCAGCTTTCGCCATTTTTCCGTCCAGGAATCATTGGAAGGTCAAGTGTAAATTTTGTGTAATCGGCCGTCGGATACATGTTCTCTTCATTTCCCGGAGAGGTTTCAACATCATCATTCCCGTCGAATGCGGCACTCATACTTAGCAGATCTACAATTTTTACACTGTCCTTTTTGGAGCTATAATTGTCATAATTTTGAAGGTTATAAAATTCTTTTAAGACCTGATTTTCTGAATGGATGAAACCATCTTTAATAGCCATTCCCGCGAGCGTTGCGGTCATCGATTTGCTGACCGACCTCGGATCGTGCAGGGTTTCTCTTTTTTCTCCATTATAGTACTGCTCCAGCAGCAATTGCCCTTTTTTCAATACCACTATGCCATTGATCATGCGATATGTCTGATCAGCGATTTTTGTATTTAGCGCAACAATCAGTTCCCTATTCAGCTTGGCTTTGGAAAGTTTGTAACCGCTTCCTTTCTGAATAGAGTGGGGACCCATTTTCGAGGGATCAATTATTTTGGGGATTCTTGTTATCTTGACTTGCGCCTGCGCCAGCACCTCACTATATTTTGTTCCATTTTGTTCGACATAGCTATTTATCTTAATTTCCAGCAACTTCGGCTGTGCACTTAAATGTATCAATCCTGCTTTTGCCATAAAGCGATCCCAAAGATTAATGCTCCATAAGCCTGACCTGCTGGAGCTAATCAGTACAATGTCCAAAGGACGGTTTGTGGTTTTATCCTGTGTTAGGATCGCTCCCGGGTCTAATTTTTCAGCATATACCTTATTGCCATTTATATAAAAATCGAAGTTATAATTGCCACTAGCCAGTAGCTCTTCCGTTTTTATTGTGGGTGCGAGTGTAGCAAGTTCAGTTTGAAGAGAAACGCTTGGTGATAGCAGCAGATATAAATCCTTTTCTGAACCCACATTGTAGGAAGAAATGACATTCGAAGTCTGCACACTATCCCTGGCAGGCCTAAAATCATAAAAAGCTAATTTCTGTGCATGGGATTGCAATGCAAAAAGCGTTAATATAAAAAGAAAGACAATGGCATAAGATTTTCGTATCATATTTTTTTATGTAAAAATAAGGCAGTGCATCAGCATAATATAGAACGAGATTAACATCTGACTAGAATTGAATGAGTCGTCTGAAAAATAATGGAGTATTTCCGCTAAAGGACTTGAAACACCGGGTCATATGACTTTGATCAGCAAAGCCACAGGAATGAGCGATAGTACTCAGAGAATTTCCTTTAACAGATAACATAGCAAATGCCCTTTCTACTTTTAACAGACGGATATATTCGGCGATAGTGCAACCGAAGTATTTTGTAAACGACCTTGATAAGTGAACCGGATGGACACCTGCTACAGCAGCGATTTCTTTGAGATTTGGGGGACAAAAATAATTATCCTGAAGAAGATCGTCCACGTTATTTACCCACGAGGGTCTGAATGCTGATTCCCTGGAACCAGAAAAAAGTGGATTAATTGCTTCTATAACGAGATTTTGAACACCAAGTGTTGTGAGATCATCTGCAATCTTACTTTCTCTTAAAAGCTGATAAAACAAGATTTTTGTTTTGGGGCACAGCAATTCAAAGCTTCCTTCTTTTGCTTCTATATTAGGATACAGTTCACTGATCCAACGGTGCTGCAGCTCAAGATGCATCCCACGGGTTTCTCCCCTGGGCTTGATATTGTAATGCGGTTCCTGAACGTTATGGAACAAAAGACTTCCCGCCGAGAGATTTACTTTCCCTTTTTTATTGCCCTCGATTACTTTCCCCGTTAGAATGAAGGTGAAATAGATATTCTCATGGTAGTGCCAGTCCACATAATCGTGAGTATAGGCTATGTCTGTCAGGATTAGTCCATCAGTTTCCAGTTGATGGCTGGTTATGCCAAAGAACTCACCTGAACTCAATTTCTTCATAATTTGAATTAGAACCCCAGATGGAAAATTTGTTACAAGACTTTATAACAGATATATTTTTAATGCTGTATTAACACTCGTTCCCCAGTTTTGCAATGCACTTTTAAGAGTGCTAATTAATCCTTTATTATCTAACTTCTTTCCTTTAACCGGCGGCACCAGTACTTTTGCAAAGACTGGCATATCCTTAACGGTCTGTGCAAACCAAGTTACATTTTCGTACGGCAAGGCCACTCCGAGAATCATTCCTGGCAATCCATTAAACGATTCCGGTCCGCCACTCACAGCAATTTCATCACAATAGAATGCCACCACATAAATTGAATCCATAATTACAGCATTGGCCCGGCGACAAGAGTATCCGGCTATTTCCCTTCGCTCCTCAGTAATTTTCCAATTAATCTTCCTTGTACTATCAGACACCAGAAAAGTCTCCTCATATACTTTCTTCTGTGTGATTTGTTTTTGCTCAGCAAGATCAGCATAGATATGATTGATTTGATTAATTGCGGGATCCTCAGCAAAAAATCTATTCGGTACAGATTCATCCTCAACAGGTTGAAATAGCGTTTTATCCTTTGAAAAATACAATGTGCTTTTAGACCTTATGAATTGTGGTGTGGACTTTTTATATTGTTCATACACCTGACCCATAAAATTATTGTCGCCCCTTTTCATCCTCTTATTAATCAAAGCATGTGCATTGGTGCTTCGTTCAAATTCAATTACTCCTTCAGTCAAAAACCTCACATGTTGTGCCGACAACGTTATGCTGACCAGAGATAATGAGATAACGATCATTTTAAATTTCATATTCATCATATTTCTTATTTTGTAGATGCAGCCCCCATTTTGCTGAAATCCCAGGTTAGTGAAGCCATATAGTATCTTCTAATAGTGGTGTAACTATTCTGGGTGATCATGTTCCCATAAGCACTGCGTTCGAAACCCTTATTCTGATTTAATAAATCATTTACAAAAAAAGAAAGCTTCAAATTATCTGACTTCAGGAAATTTTTAGTGATTCTTGCATTCCATAATAAACGCTTAAAATTGCTGTTGAAAGACTGCGTTTTGGATCTGAATTCATAATTTGCATCCGAGAAAATCTCCACCTTCAACGGCAGATGGAAACTCAGATCAGCTCCCCCGTTAAATCCCCAGCCATTATCATTTATATTTTTTTGTAGTGAAGACTGATTAGTTTTATAAGTTGGCCCACCCCTGAAAGATAAAGCATATTTTTTTTCTTTATACTTTCCCAATGTCGCTGCAACAGCATATGAATTTGATTTAGTTTGATTGAGTTCACTATTGGCGTAATTAAATGATGTATTCCCACTCGCGTCAATTACGATTCCAATATTAGCATCGATAGAATTAACCTTTCTCTGTCCATTGACATAGAGATAATAATTACGTTGATGTTTACCCTGTATATTGGTAGATTGATAAATACTTCTGCCGGCGGTATCGGTTTGTATATTTGATACAATTGGATTGGAAGTAAAGTTATATGATCCTCCTGCCCATATCGCCTGTCCAGTTATTACTTTATAGGAATCATAATCCATTGAAATACCATTATTGAAAGAGGGCTTTAAATCAGGGTTACCTAATGTGATATTCAGTGGATCTGTATTTATCCTGACAGGATTGATATCATCAATAGATGGCTGCTGAGTGTTTCCGTTGTATGAAAGGCGAATAGCTTCCTGTTTGGCTAGTTTATAAGAAATGCTGGCCTGCGGATTCCAGTTTATAAAATTACGTTCGAAAGTATTGTTACGCTGCAAATTTGTCTGTCCGAATCTTACAGTTGACACCTTAGTCCCAAAATTTAACGTAGCCTTTTTACCTTTGAAATTAAAAATAGCGCCGCCCTGATTGGATAACTGATCAAGTTCATAATGATTACTAAATAACGAATCAAGGGAAGTGTATTTTCCAGATCCATCCTTATTGAAAGATTTACTGTTTACACTATTATTGTTGATTCCGAGACCATAATTCAGGATCAGCGAAAGTTTTTTCGATAGAGGTTCGGTGTATGCAAGGTTAAGTGAAAACACCGAACTTATAGCATTGCTGATTTTAAATTGATCAACAATACTATCATTCGCTGCATCCCCATCATAAAAGGTGGTGACTGAATGGAGGAAACCTTCATTTTTATTGTCATTAATGGACTGTCTGATATTGAGAGAAAGCGTTCTCCCTTTCTTTTTCATTTTCTTTGTCCACAATAAGTTAGCATTAAATGATTTGTTGTGTCCTTCATTAGACAGGCTTCTGACGTTTTCATTTAACAGCGTATTATTGTTACGTAAACTGGTAGTGCTGTAATTATTTCGGGTTTCACTGTTTTTCAGCATCCCGTCTACTGAAATTTTCAGGTTTGAAGTAGTGTCCAGTTTAATTTGATACACGCCATCCAATTTCTGCCTGAACATAAAATTATCAAAAGATTCATTTGAATTTGTATTGATAATTCCATCAGGCAGATTGTTCTGACTAACCATATTTCTGATGCCACTCAGATTAATAGAGCCTAGTTTGTAATTGCTATTGAGAGATTCCTTATCATCATTCCATTTTGCATCATAATGTACCCCGCCATTTTTGGTTACGGGTATCCCCTGTCCATGATATTGTCCGTCGAAGGAATCCAGGTCATCCCCCGGTCCCATGTTGATCATAATAGATCCATCATCAGTAACCTCAATATTATTTGATGATGCATACTTATCACTATCCTGCCAGCCCATACCTATCTTACCAGTATTGCCTATGGTGCCGTAAGCAGAAAATTTCTTTTTACCTTTAAAAGCATTAACCATCGCTTGTCCCTGGTAAAATTCATCCGTTGCACCAGCGAGATCAGTTTTGCCGAAATATCCATTTTTTTTATCCTCCTTTAATTTGATATTTATAGTTTTATCCTTTTTATCATCATCAATTCCTGTAAATGTGGCCTGATCACTTTTCTTATCATAAAGTTGAACCTTATCTACCATATCTCCTCTGATATTCTTCGTCACCAGCGTCGGATCATCTCCAAAAAATTCTTCTCCGTCAACTAGTACTTTGTTTACCGTTTTTCCCTGTGCAGTAATCTTACCCTTACTATCAATCTGAATTCCGGGCAATTGCTTCAGTAAATCTTCTACCTTAGAATTTGGCTCAATGCGATACGCTCCGGCATCGAATTCAGTGGTATCGCCCTTGATCCTGATTGAAGCAGCTTTTCCCTTGATAATAACATTTGCCAAAAGTGTTGCCTTGGTTGTCATATTGATCATTCCGAAATCTCTGTCTTTATGAATACTGTCTAGTATGATTGATTCCACATAATCCGCATAACCGGGATAGCTGAGCAGAAGAAAGAAATTTCCTGTAGGAAGGTTATTAATTACAAAGTGACCATCCTGATTTGCACGCGTAAACTTTACCAATGTGGAGTCTTTACTACGTAACACACTGATTGTGGTGTTCTCCAACTTCTGCTGACCAACAGAGTCTAGTACAAAACCTTTGACGGATGCTCGCTGCGCAAATGCGGATAAGGAAATGAAACACAAACAAAGCGCAACAAGGAGAGGTTTTTTCATAAATTTTATTTCATCATAAATATAGAATTAAATATTTACGGGACCATATTAATTAATCGCTGAAAATGTTAAATATTGTTAAACATAACTATCTTACAATGAGCCCAATTGAAATCAAGGTATCATTTAACAGAGTTTGAATAAGCGTTGTTAAATTTATGCGTGAATCAGCCCATATTTACTATATTCATGCCCGCAATACAATCGCATTCCTGCGCAGATTTATAAGGCGTAAAATAAAAATAAATAATTCGCTAAGGCAGACGCCTTTTCAAACAAAGCAGATGCGACAATAAAACTATCGGAACAATTACTGCGGGCAATAAGGTATAAGGAAATGTAATCAGAGCTAAATTTGGGGTGTCGATTGCAAGTAACTGAATCGGTGATGGGGCTGAAAGTATGGCTATCGAAACAATTGATAAAAGAAATAGTAAACCTAATATATTCCATGCCCGAAAGACTATCATATTCAATCGTTTAGGCATGAGAGTATAATATCCCCAAATTGCAATCGCAGAAATGCCAATCAATATATCATAATTCCACCCTCGAAAGGTCATAAGAATGGGGATCTTTCCCTTCAGAAATAGTTGGTATAGGGTAAGTTCAATAGGAATCCTCAAAATATGGAGAGCAATCAGATAACCTGGTTTTACATCTATAATATTTAGTTTTTTGTAAGTAATAACAGCTAAAACCACTACAGGTAATAATATGAATATCATTCTTGGTGGCAGAACATTTGTCTTTTGAAAAAAACCTGAATAGGACATTAGGCCACTAATGACTATCCACAATGTACCAAAAACAAAAACTTTAGCGTTTTTACCCGTACCAAAATAGAAGAGCATGAATGCTAAAACAGCAATACCGACGAAAGTTATCTGAAGCAACATAGTACTTAATTTTTCTTTTTAATCTATCTTTCAGGTAAATGATGATGTATATGCATAAAAATAGTAAATTCAATTTACAATTGACTAGTGTATTATTTTGAGGGGACGCTACACTTTTCCTTCCTTGTCCATATCGAAAGCTAGTAATCACAGTATAAAAAGCTTAATATAAACCGGTACAGTTCCACTCAAACAGGTGAACCGAGCATTAGCAATTTTAATGACATAGTTATAGAAAAGGCTTTATTTTAAAAAAAATTAAGTCAATATTATCCCGATTACAATACTGGAAAAATAATTTTCATATACTGTAGCGTTATGTTTATTTTTAACGTTTTAGCTGTAAAACACTAACTCTCAAACCTATGAAACACATTTATCTATTCATCGCTGTCCTCTTTCTTTTTGCTTGTTCAAAAGAAGAAACCTTTGGTCCGTACAACCTTAAAAATGGACAGGAAGTGGAACTATCTGTAGATCACCGCTATGGTGCCATTAATGATCCGCTACTGATTTTACCACAGAATAAACCTGCTGATCTATCTCTTAGCGGATTTTCTGAAAGAAAACCTGGTTATATGTATAAGGTTAAAGCAAAAGTTCATGTGGAGAAAATTCCTCTTATGGATGGTCCAGACAAATGGTTTGAATTCATAAAAATTATAAAAGAAGAAAAATATTTAGGAAGTGAGCCTTTTGAGATCCAATTGATCAAGTCATACGTACCGGGAGGCCCATTCATCAGTCTGGGAAAGACCAATGAACAATATAATTATATAGCTGATAAGATCATCCTGACTTATACAAATCAGACAGTAAAAGATCAATTGGAAGAAATATATCATCATAATCTGGAAATCCGCAAAAGCTGGGAAACTACTACACCGATTGTAAATCTCAAATGGAAAGCTATCAAAGCTACGGTGACACATGATCCGGCTAGTTTCGGGAAAGCTTACCTGGTACAGCATATCGAGTTTACGCTATAGCTGATATCAAAGAACAGCTGTATACGGTATTTTAAGAATTTTAAAAAATAAAGAGCTTACTTTATTACATAGAGCTGTCTGGATAATCATAATTATATTTATTCCCGTTCTAGAAACATCCATTTATTTAAGGACGACTTTTATTCCTAGGATGTAGGATCAATTTGCTAAATTATTTCACAAGAAATAATTTCCGGCATACGCTTATAACTTAAGCCAATTTTTTGAGGAATTATGAATAGTAATCAGAAAAAAGCGCTCTGGGATGGGCTTTATTTTCTCAAAAATCTTATTTTTAGTGATAGATTTAAATGTACTAAGATAATTTCATGCGCAACATCCTTTTATCATTCAAAATAATTGCCTGTCTTTTACTTAGCCATCAAGTAAAAGCCAATACTATTGATACACTACATACAATTCTCTTAAGTAAGGAAAACAAGGAGCAAAAGCAGCAAAGAATTGCTAGACTTTGTTATAACCGCTTTTTGAGGTCGTCTGCTTACGATCAGCGCGCAGATGAAATGAGCGAGATGTTGACAAAATACGAATTGAGTGGTGGGCCGGAACTGCGGAATTTTGCTAAAATTCTGATCTACCGCCGAAAGTTTGAGTTAGAAAGGGCCAATGAACTGCTTACACAGGCAATAGGCATTGCAATACAGCATTCAGAAAAGATCTTCCTCTACCAGTTTTATCTCAATCAGGCCTACGTACAAACAGACCTGGGCAATTCCTTAAACGCGGTATATAGTTATCGCTTAGCCAGGAAAATGGCCGAAGAGCTTGGCAATTCTGATTTGCTGGTCACTACAGACATCGGTATATCCGACATTTATATAAATATCGGACTTTATCCTCAAGCATTGATCTATTTAGACCAGGCGCAGGAAGCTTATAACCGCCAAAATCAACGCAGGGCATCGACACAAAAAATGATTTATCTGAACAAAGCTGAAGCACACTTTAAAATAGGCCAGCTGGATTCACTCAATCATTACATTGGACTGGCTGATAAGATGAATGGCTCAACTGTTGAAGCGGACCAGGATCTAAAGAGGGCACAATACTTTAAGCTGATCCTTGAAAAAAAATATCAACTTGCTATTCCACTCATCAAAGACATATTAGAAACAGGCACACCGTATTATAGAAATCTGGATCTATGGTATCTGGCAGAAAGCTTCTATCACAATGGGCAGTCAGATTCAGCAATTGTGACCGCCAATCAAATAGCAAAGTATCCTTATGCAGTTTCTTCTCTAATCAGGCTTAATGCTTATCAATTGCTGGCAAATATTGCTCAGGATAAAAAACAGATCGAAAAGGCCAATCATTTCTTAAAACTTGCTCTGACTGAGTCCGAAGATTATACATTGCGGATTTCTAAAATCGGCGATCTGGCTTCAGAGTTACGTCTTGATCGTATGGAATCAGGATATATCTCCCGAAATCTGATCTATCGCAGAGAAAGGACAATTCTTGCTATGACGGTAATCGTGGCCGTATTGATTACTATTGTCATTTTTGTTTTCTACAGAAATATCAAGCAGAAAAACCATTTTCAAAAACTTGTTCATCAGGCACATGCAGAAGAATTGTTATTTATCAATTCCCACCAGGTACGCAAACCTTTAGCCAATATTATTGGGATCTGCAGTCTACTTGATGGCGGGCAGCCAAATGAAGAAGAAATCAGGCAATATCTGCAGTATGTTTACCATGAAGCCAAAGAAATGGATGACAGGCTCAGAGACGTCGAGAAAAAACTAAATAACTAGCCATATAAAATTTCCATTTATTCTATTTCGTAATCACTTCTACTGTTCCTCCATTTTTAAATAAATCGTGTGATACAAAATAACCCTTGATCAATTTTCCATCCACCTTGATTGAAGTTATTCCCCTTCCCTTTCCAGGTTTTTTAATCATTAAAGTTTTACCGGAGCTGGTATTCCATTTCACTTCATCAAATAGTGGAGCGGTAACCAAATATTCAGGATCAGTTGCAGAGAAAGTGTACAAACCCAGTGCACTGAGCACATACCATGCAGACATTTCACCTGCATCATCCATCCCGGATAGCGCAAGGCCTTTATCACCAATACCATACAAATTGTTCAGGATATTATCGAGTACCTTTTGCGTTTTTTCAGGCTTGCCTATAAAAGTATAGGCAAAAGGTGCCTCGTGATCCGGCTGGTTGCCGTGGCAATACTGTCCAATAAAAGTCTCTACATTTCTGGCAATATGTTTAGGGTTCCATGGCAGGGTAAACAAGGAGTCAAGTTTAGATTCAAAACCTGCAGCACCACCATATAACTGAATTAATCCCTTCATATCATGTGGTGCGAAAAATGACACCTGCCATGCATTAGCCTCCCGGTACATATATTCATAATAGGGATACTGCGGATCAAAAGGTTTAATCCAATTACCATTTTCCAGTCTCCCCCTCATAAACCTGGTAGAAGTATCAAACATATTTTTATAATTCTTAGATCGTGCCATCAGGATTCTGTAATTAGTACTATCACCCAATTTTTTGGCCATCTGGGCCAGCGAATAATCGTCGTATGCATATTCCAGTGTTTTTGATACTCCTGCTTTTGCTTTAGTTTCTACTTCCGGATTGGGAACATCAGGATCAGAAATATATCCCTTTTTAATATATTCCGCAAGATAAGGTCGTGCTCCCGGGGATACATTAGCGTTTCTCAGTAAAATAGCATAAGTGCCTTTAACATCAAAATCATCAATTCCTCTCAGGTAAGCACCTGCGATAGACGATGCGCCATGGTCGCCGTGGAAGAAAGTTGGTATAAAACCTGTCTTATCTCCCACATCTTTCATCGACTTAATCACATCCAGCGCAACCTTGGGCGACATTAATCCCAGCAACACATCTTTATTGCGGTAAGTATCCCAAAGTGAAGGCTCAGTATAATAATTAAAATCTGTTGATTTTACACGGTTCCTTTTAGCATCTGTATATTCTCCGTTTACATCACTTCGTAATGCCGGCCAAAGTAAGGAACGATACAAACAAGAGTATAACATCTGCTTCTGTTTTTCTGTACCTCCCTTTAACTGAATTTTAGATAGTACTTTTTCCCAAGTAAGCGTAGCCTGCTGATGTATTTGATCAAACGTTTTAGCTCCGATTTCCTGCTCAAGATTTTCCCTTGCATTTTCAGTACTTACATATGAAATACCTATCTTAACTTCCACTGGCCCTTTATGCGTATCCGACAGCTTAATACGAGCAAAACCTCCAGCTTTATCTGCATCAGTTTTTTCGACTGAGGTGATATCAGTATTCAATATAGCGTAGAAATAGACATTTTCACCCGGACGCTGACTTCCTTTCAATATATTTTTACCTACCTGCTCAATCTCCCAGCTGGCGATGTGATTGTTTGCCCTGCCCAGATCGAAGATAATTTGCCTGCCGCTTTGATTAGCAAAATCATATTTATGAAATCCACTTCTCAAGGTAGAGGTAAGGCTCACTTTTACTTTATAAGTATCAAGATATACCTGGTAAAAACCGGGTGCGGAATTTTCATTGTCATGAGAAAACTTAGACCCAAAGTCTTTAGGATTACGACTTTTTCCTTCTATAGTATTATGAGCGGCTTCAATTACAGCTTTAGCCTCGGCGATTCCCCCTTCCCATACAGGCATCAGCGGCAGATTGCATAAGTTCCAATGCCCTTTATTGGTATGCGTAAAGCCGTAAATAATATCGTCTTCATATTCATACCCAGCACCGGAGCCATATTCTGTCATAGGACTCAGCTGTACCATCGCATTTGGCATTGAACTGCCGGGAAATGTTAATCCGGCCCATGACCGCCAGTCGCCCGGCAATTTGTAACCCAGAATCTTAGGATCAGTTAGCGGATAGCTACCTATAAAAGTATTAACATATTTCCCATAGTTTTTTGATTGCTGCGCCTTGACAATGGATCCGGATGCAGCAGCTAGTGCGAATACAGTGAGCAGCGATTTTTTGATAATGTTTGTCATTGTAGGATATTTGGTTGGTGTAAATATATAGTTTACATGTCCACGATACAAATTATTTGAAATCCCTTCCATATAATTCACAAGACACTACAAATAATTTAGTTCGTAAAATGATTAAAACTATCATACAGACTACCAATTTAACAGCAAACATGATGAAAAAAAGATTTAGAATCAGGTGTCAACCAATACATAAAAATTCTATCTTAGAAATCATTATTTAAGCACCGTGATTACAATTATGGATAATGTTCCACAAGCGCCCTTTCCTTTTCTAGAGCAATACAGAATCTACCATCATCCTGCTAACACCAATAAAAAGACGGATGAAGCTTTCCTGAAACTTGAAAGGCTTTTTCTCAGCATATTTGAAATCGGGCTTTTTGAAACCTATTCATTTTTATACAGCAGCTGCAAGGATGAACAGGATTTTAAAGCCTGGTTAATTGATCTAAAGGGTGTCAAATTATATTGGCAAGCGGTAGCGCAATTTAATTCGTGTGCATTGGCGACAGGCAATTTAGAGAAAAAGCTGTGGGATGACCCGCTGAGTATTACACAGCATGATTTATGGAAACAGCAGGGCTACCTCCAAATTGAACAGCTGGTTAGTGAGACTGATTGTGACGCAGTTTGCGATTTTATCTGTCAAAACCTGTGTATTTCTTTAACAGATTCAACAACCTGGTATCCAGATCATCATCTGATTCAGGGAATGATGGTACAATTTTATCAGGGACAGGAAATTGAGAGGATCAGAAAGAATGAGAAAATCAGACAGGTATTTATGAGCCTATATGAAAGTGAACAAATTTACGCCACCACTGAAAAAGTGAGCTACAATCCGCCAGTTAATGACAGCTATACCTTTAAAGGAAGTCCACTACATTGGGATATCGATTTTAATAGTGGTCCGCAATACTATATTCAGGGACTTGTTTATTTGAACGATGTGCCGGCAGAACGTGGTGCACTAAGCCTTATTCCGGGTTTTCATCATGAGATAGACATCTTGCTCAGCAAATATCCGAATCCTGAAAAAGCGATATCGTCCTTAAGAAACAAGGGTCTTGAGCAATACATTCCAGGAAAAAAAGGAGATCTTATTGTCTGGTTACAATCTCTGCCACATGCAGCAACACCAAACTTATCCGACCTGCCCAGATTTGTTCAGTATGTGAGTTTTACAAAGCTATAGCATTAGCCACTTTTTATCTCTAACGTAGCGAATAAGCGCTTGAAAATCATTACTACCATCAGGTAAAACACTGACTGATTACTTTGAGATAAGGTGCCATATTTGATTTTTTGAAAACGATATCCCGGCACTGATTAAACATTATAAATGCTTTTAAAGCTTCAACAAACTTATCTATCATCACAACATTTAGTACAACCTCTTCAAAATGCAGGTTATGAACTATTAATACCTTTTGCTTCCGGTCTGCTTTGGCATCCATTCTTGCTACAAATACATCACCTATTAATATTGGCAGGGAAAAGTAGCCGTATTTGCGTTTGGCTGCGGGAACAAAACATTCTATCTGGTAATCGAAGTCAAAAAAATCTCTTAATCTGTGCCGGAAAACATTCAGAATATCAAATGGCGAGAGGATAAATGCGGCTCCAGACAAAACGATTTTTGTTTTCTGATGAGGTAACATATAAAATGATTCCCCTTGCAATCCTTCCACCATTACCGTGTTAACCAGCCCTTCAGCAACCATCTGCTGTAATTCCTTCTTCACCAGATTTCTCTTTACATGACGCGCACGCCAGGCTATTTCTTTAACAGCTGCAATACCCAATGCGCCGAGCGTGCGCCGGATCACATAACGGGCATATTCTGCTGCTGTGGGCACTGTAAGATCGGTATCTTCCGGAATTAAATTCATCGGCAGGTCATATACTTTTTTGAAACCTTTTGTACGGGAAATCACCAGTTCTCCATCCAGGTATAACCGCTCGAGGGCAACTTTAGCTGGTCGCCAATCCCACCATCCCGAGCTCGCTTCAACCCTGTCATCATCAAAATCTCCAACCATGAGCTGACCTTCCCGCTCTATCCTGTCCAGTACGTGTTTCATCAGGTTCAGCTCCTCCTTTGTCATTGGTTTTCGCTGCTTTGCAAAAGCTTGTTTTACAGGGAGGGAAAAGCGGAAATCATGCATGGGTATATAGCCTGCATCAGATGTAAAATATTCAAAGATGCGGCCCTCAGCCGATAGTTCTTCCAGCCATTCTGGTTCATAGTCCGGCACACGTGCGGCCATCACATGATGATGCGCCCGTTCCACTACATAATTGGTGTCCAGCTGCACAAAACCC
>Ga0247814_10000146_pt1 | contig 66254 bp, 59 predicted proteins | sample UWRJL179409R1_FD_179947 | JGI IMG/M metagenome (GOLD analysis project Ga0247814, IMG submission 179947) | Plant litter microbial communities from Arlington Agricultural Research Station in Wisconsin, United States - UWRJ-L179-409R-1 | ecosystem: Environmental > Terrestrial > Plant litter >... | reverse complement strand
CGTTACCCGGAGCAACGGTTTTTATAGCTAACTCCAAATGGTCTGCCGGTACAGATAACCAGGGTGTGTTCAAAATCAGTGGTATCCCTGCCGGCAATTACGAAGTATTGGTGCGGATGATGGGCTTTATAACCTTTACAAAAAACGTTGCCATCAGAAACAGATCACTAGGGGTAAACGTTATTTTAAAAACTGATGCCGTAGCCTTGAGCGAAGTAAAGATATCGGCCAAACCCGATGGAAACCGCGCCCGTTATTTAAGAATGTTTACAGAGGCCTTTGTTGGCCAGTCTGATAATGGCAGGAACAGCAAAATAATTAACAGCGATGTAGTCCGGTTTCAGTATGTAAATGCAAATGGAACTTTAACTGCCCAATCAACAGATTTTATTAAAATAGAAAATAATGCATTGGGTTATAATGTAAATTACCTGTTAAACTCTTTCTCTTTTAACCAGCACGACAGAACATTTTCTTACGATGGCAAGATCTTTTTTGAAGAACTAAGGGGCGATGAGAAAAAACAAACGGAGTGGACCCGCAATCGCTCATTTGTTTATTATGGCTCAATGCAGCATTTTTTTAGAGCCCTTTACGCCGGAACTACAGAAGCAGAAGGATTTAAGGTTTACAAAATTGCCGACTCGGAACTGGGTCAATCATCAAATTACAACATTGCCGGGTTAGGGTCTATCAGAAACCGCTCTACAAATATATCGCGCACAGGTACTGACCTGGCAAACCTAAAGGTAGTAAAACCAGACTCACTGTTTAAAACAGTAAACATGAACAAGGTTTTAACAATGCCCATACTGGCAAATGGCAGGGATACTACCCGTTTTTATATTAGCTACACGCGCAAGCCCGAACCTGCAAGATTTATAAATTCAGGCGCACATTTGTATATCCCGGTACCCAATGCGCAAATTTCGCGGCTTTACCAATTGAATGGTAATGTCATCATTAATAAAAACGGTACGTTAAGCCCCTCAAACAGTGTATTGATTGAAGGCTTTTGGGGCTGGCAACGTGTGGGCGATGTTTTACCGGACGAACTGGTACCACCCGCAGATGCCAATACGCGAATGATAATAGCAAAAGAAGCAGATGTGGTAACAAAGCCCGCACCGGTTGAGAAGATCCACATTCAAACTGACAGACCCTGGTACTTAACCGGCGATACCGCCTGGATGAAAATATATGTGGTAGACGAGCACAATAAACCTTCGGCCAATAGTAAAATTTGTTTTGTAGAACTGATTGATGGCAATAAGCACATTGTTAAAAACCTGCGGCTACCTGTTAACGCGGGTATGGCCTGGGGCGAAATTGCCCTTAACGACAGTTTGGTGAAAAAAGGTGCCTATGTGCTAAGGGTTTATACCAACAGTACACCAAAAACCAATAATTCGTTTTTTTATAAACCCATCCGCGTTGCGGATCTTAATTCGGCAACTGCCAATATTAAAACTGTGAATGGTGCAAAACAGCAGCAATTAGTTACCGATAGCTTGAAGGTTCAGTTCTTTGCGGAGGGAGGTACATTGGTTACTGATATCAACTCGCGCATTGGTATAACCATCACATCATCCGGAAAGCCGATCGGCAAAATATCCGGCTATATAGCCGATGAATTTGGCAGCCATATAGCCAGGTTTGAAACCAATGACCAGGGCATAAGTGCTTTTAACTTAAAACCACTCAAACAGGGCAAATACTGGGTAGTGGCCACACTGCCCGGGGCGCCGGAAAAGCGTTTCGCCTTACCACAGCCACAACAGGCCGGTGTTGCTATGGCGGTAAAACAAAACAGCGATGACATAGCAGTGCATTTAAATGCCGCTAACGTTAACAGACAAATACCGCTGAAATTGATTGTAAAGGCACAGAACCGCGTATTGTATCAAACAGAAAAATTATTAGCGGAGACAGCAGACAGTATAATAATTTCAAAAGCGGAACTACCGGAAGGCATTTTGCAATTTGATTTATATGATGATAATAACACATATATAGCCGGGCGGATGCTATACAATCAAAATAAAACGCAGCAGTTAAAAATTAGCGTGGTGCCCAACCAACCGCGCTATCAACTGCATAACAAAGTTGATTTAAACATAGCCATAACAGACCATGCGGGTAATCCGGTTGTGGGTGCTTTTTCTGTTGCTGTAAACAATGAGGCCGATGTTACCGGCGACCTTAACGACAGATCTATATTTACTAACCTGCTTATGCCAGGCACCGGTATGCGCAAACTAAAACAATACGATATAACAACATTAACAGCCAATCAGCAACGCGAAATTGACGACGCATTGCTAACCATGAAGCCGGAGCAGGCAACTGCAGACAAAGCCGCAAACAAACAATCATTAATACAAACAGACAGTACTTTTTTTGCCATAAACGGGCAAGTGAACACGCCGAAAGGCAAACCTGCACCATCAAGTATTGTGGGTGTGTTTTTTCCGGCCGGGGGGCCGGTTTTAACCGCCACATCTGAAAATAACGGCAGGTTTACTATTAATAACGTCCCGGTAAAAAGAGGCGACCCTTATTACATTGTAGCTAAAGACAAAAACAAGGACCTTTTTGTTGCAGTTGATAAATATGAACCCCCTGTAATACCCGACGATATTTTGGCAGATACCGCAGAACTAAATGAATTTACCAACTATGTGATTAAAAGAATTGCGGACCTGAAAGCGGGTAAAATACTAGGCACAGAACTAAAAGAGGTGCTGATTAAAGACAAAAAAGTTGAGCCTACTTTAAAGCAAAAAGTGCTTCAAAACTCATCTAATATGGGTGGCAAAGCAGATCAGGTACTTACTTTTATTGATCTTTTAGGCTGTACAAGCAGTACGCTGGCTGAGTGCCTGGCAATAAAACTAAATGCTGTAACTGTTTCAATTGACAGCCTTCATCGCACGCAGTTATTTGCCAGGGGACGAAATAACGGGCCGATGGCTGTTTTTGTTGACGGCATAGAACGGCCCGAAGCACTTACATCATTGTCAAGCTCGCAGGTAGCAAGTGTAGAAGTTTTAAAAGGCAGTAATGCTGTAGCCTATGGGCTGCGTAGCGGTAACGGCGTTATTGTTATTACCACTAAAGGTGGTGGGTTAGACTATTGGGCCTATGAGCAGGAATATTATGTACCCGGTTCTACCAGAACACCCGGCATTCAGCGCTACCGGTTTGAAAGCGGATTTGATATAGCGAGCGAATTTTATGCGTCCGACTACAACAAACCACAACCTAAAACAATTGACAAGTGGCGGCCCACCATTTACTGGAACCCCAATGTTATTACCAACGTAGATGGTACAGCCAAACTAAGTTATTTTACTAACAGTGCACCCGGTACCTACAGCGTAACAATTGAGGGAATTGATAGTAATGGCCGAATTGCCAGGCAAGTGTTTAAATATACGGTAGGGGAATAGCGTGTTTGCGAGGATGTACATTTTTACCTCATTTGCCAAACAATGGCTACTAAACGGCATCAACTATGTTGCAACTTGTTGCATGTTCAAACATACATAATCCATAAATGCCTAAAAAACAATTACTTGCAAAAAATAAGTATTGCAAAGCGTTGCAGGTGTTGCATACATTTCTGCAACACCTTACATGTATGTTATGAGCTAAAGTGGCAAATAACTATGCCTGTTTTATTGATTTTATAAACGCCGGTATCTTCTCCAAATACCCTTCCTCGCCTAATAGTTTAACAAACTTGCTGCCCACAATGGCACCGTTAGCATACGCGCAGGCCTTATCAAACGATGCCTTGTCTGTAATACCAAAGCCAATAATGGTTGGATTGTTAAGCCCCATGGCCATTACACGCTTGTAATAATCTTCAATATTAACAGACACATTAAGGTTGCCCCCTGTTATTGACGACGACGACAGCAGGTATATAAAACTATTGCTCAAATCATCTATCTTCCGGATACGCTCGCGCGAGGTTTGCGGGGTAACCAGGAAAATGTTACTCAGGTTATTTTCTATAAAAAATGGGGCGTACATGCTCTCGTATTCGTACATCGGCAGGTCGGGTACAATTACGCCATCCACACCTACTTCAGCCGCCTTTTTGCAGAAGCGTTCTACACCATATTGAACAATGGGGTTAACATACCCCATCAACAGAATAGGAATAGAAACCCGCTTACGCAAATCTTTCAATTGCTCAAACAAAACATTAAGCGTCATGCCGCTATTTAACGCCTGCTCCGAGCTATGCTGAATAGTGGGCCCATCAGCTACCGGGTCAGAATATGGAAAGCCTATTTCTAAAAAGTCGGCACCGGCTTTTTCAAGCGCTTCGGCTATATCAAGCGTTGCGTTCAGTTCCGGGTAACCGGCAGTAAAATAAATGGATAAAAGGTTATTCTTTTTCTCTTTAAAGAGTGTGTTTAAGCGGTTCATGTGTGGTTGATAGTTCATGGTTAATAGTTCATGGTTATTGGTTGCAGTACATTTTTCTATGAACTATGAACCATTATCCATGAACCAATACCTAATATCCAAAATGTTTAATATACGTATCCAAATCCTTGTCTCCCCTGCCCGACAGGCAGATCACCACGCTATCATCAGCCTTAAATTTCATGTGCTCTAACTGCGCCAGCGCGTGCGCCGACTCAATTGCCGGGATAATACCTTCTAACTGGCAGCACAACAAACCGGCCTGCAGGGCTTCATCATCAGTAACGCTTGCGTATTGCGCCCGTTTAATTTTGTATAAATGCGCGTGTTGCGGCCCAATGCCCGGATAATCCAACCCGGCAGATATGGAGTAAGGCTCTACAACCTGCCCGTCATCGGTCTGCATTAAAATGGTACGGCTGCCGTGCAATACCCCTTCGCGGCCCAAAAAGGTTGTAGCTGCCGAGTGCCCGCTGTCTACGCCTTTGCCGGCGGCTTCAACAGCAATTAACTGCACGGCATTATCATCCAAAAAATGGTAGAACATACCAATAGCATTACTGCCACCACCCACACAAGCCATAACGTATTGCGGTAACTCGTTACCGGTATGTTCAAGCAGTTGTTGTTTAGTTTCAGCAGATATGATAGACTGAAAACGCGCCACCATATCAGGATAAGGGTACGGCCCAACCGCCGAGCCAATAATGTAATGGGTATCAACCGGGTTGGCAATCCAGTCGCGCAGGGCCTCATTGGTTGCATCTTTTAAGGTTTTGCTGCCTGATGTTGCGGGTACAACCCTTGCCCCCAGCATCTTCATACGCGATACATTGGGAGCCTGCCTTGCCATATCTACCTCGCCCATATATACAATGCATTCCAGCCCCATTAAGGCGCATACAGTGGCGGTGGCCACACCATGCTGGCCCGCACCGGTTTCGGCTATAATACGTGTTTTGCCCAGGCGCTTAGCCAACAGAATTTGCCCAACAGCATTGTTTATTTTATGCGACCCGGTATGGTTAAGGTCCTCTCTTTTAAGAAAGATATTAGCGCCGTATTTTTCTGAATACCTTTTGGCAAAATACAAAGGCGATGGGCGGCCCACGTAATCCTTTAATAATTGCTCAAACTCTGTTTTAAAGGCAGGTTCGCTGATGATAGATAAATATCGCTGCCGCAGTTCCTCTACGTTGGGGTACAGCATCTCGGGCACGTAGGCCCCGCCAAAATCGCCGTAATAGCCCTGCTCGTTAACTCCGTATTTCATTAATGTTATATTGTTTTATTATGGCAAAAGCCTTTTTTAATTTCTCTATGTCTTTTATTCCCGGCGATGTTTCAAAGCGACTGTTCAGGTCAACACCATAAAATTGCGGGTGGGTAATGTCCCCTATTTGGTGCAGGTTATCAAGGCTTAGTCCTCCGCTTAAAAAAAACGGAACATCCAAATTGTAATTATTTAACACGCTCCAATCAAAAGTTTCACCAGAGCCACCGTGCGCCGCTGTTTTGGTATCAAACAGAAAAAAATCAACGCTCCCGATGTATTTTTCCAACTGTTTAAAATCAAAATTTCCGTCTAAACCAAAGGCCTTTAAAACTACAACTTTGTTTTTAAATCCGGCTGCAAAACCGGCACTTTCATTGCCATGTAATTGAATAGCATTTAAGCCATATTGTTTTATAATACGCTGTATATTTTCGGTGTTCTCGTTTACAAAAACACCGGTCTTTAAAATTGCTTCATTAATATCGTTCAAACGGGCATCATCAAGGCTGCTTACATAGCGTGGCGAACGCTCGTAACGTATAAGGCCAATATAGTCGGCACCTAAAGCGGCTACAGCTTTTATATTCTCTGCATTGCGCAAACCGCATACCTTTATTTTCATTGTTTAGTTGGCTATTAAAGTTTTAAAGCTTTTTAGCGCTTTTTTTTGTGTGAGTGATTCTTCGGCTTCATAAAAACAATCGCCGAAAGTGCTTAAGGGTTTAATAGTTTTAATAGCTAGGGCGGCGTTTACCAAAACCACATTATTTTGTGCCTCGGTACCTTCGCCGCTCAAAACTTTGGTAAATATCTCCGCGGATTCAGGCACTGTGCTGCCGCCAACAATATCAGCCGGATCTAAACGTGCAAAACCCAGTGCCTCCGGCGCATATATGTTCTCACCTTCTGATGAAAATGTTTTAAAATCGCAGGTAAGCGATACCTCATCATAACCATCCAGCGCATTCAGAATAGTATAATTCCTGTCAGACCGTTGATACAGATAGGCATACATGCGGGCAAGCTCCAGGTTATACACCCCCACTAATTGGTTTTTGGGGCGGGCTGGGTTAACCATTGGCCCAAGCATATTAAAAAAGGTCTTAACACCCAGTTCACGCCTTATTGGCGCTACGGTTTTCATAGCCGGGTGAAAAAGCGGCGCATGTAAAAAGCAGATATTTGCTGCGTCCGCATTACGTTTAAGCGTATCAATATCATTTGTAAAACTATACCCCAGATATTCCATTACGTTAGATGACCCGCAGCCCGACGATACACCGTAGTTGCCGTGCTTGGCCACCTTATAACCCGCACCTGCTACAATAAACGACGCAAGGGTTGATATATTAAAAGTGTCCTTGCCGTCTCCCCCGGTGCCGCATAGGTCTATCATTTCAATTCCGCCTAAATCTACCGGCAGGCAAAGGTCCAGCATAGCATCCCGAAAACCCTCCAACTCACTAACAGTAATACTGCGCATGCAATAGGCTGTCATAAAAGCGGTAATCTGCGAGTTGTTGTATTGCCCCATTGATATGGCTGTCAATATCTCTCTTGCCTGCTCTTTACTGAAAGACTTATTTTCAAAAAGATAATTTAATATCTGCTTCATTTAAATTTTTAGCGGTATAATTTAAAAATTGACCCTTGAACATTGTAAACAAAAAAAGGGCTACCTATTGGCAACCCTTACTGTATAGTTATATATAACACGGATTTGCCCTACGATCTCTCGTTAAGCCACCACCAGTTAATATTTAAGTTCGTAAACTTCATTTTGTTCATTGCAAATATCAAAATAGTTTTTTAAAAACAGCAGAGTTATTTAAAGATTATTTCAAGCTGTTTCTATTAAATAGGATATAATAAATGTCAAAAATTATAATATTTCTATTACAATGGCAAAAAAAGTATCATTTTACTTAAAAATGATTGCTTTTATTGTTTTTTTATAGTTAAATTCGCCATTATGCTGAAAAGATGGAGTATTATATTTCTTTCTGCATGGCTGATCAACTCAGTTATATGGTTTCAGGTGCCTACAAGTCTTGTAGCGCTTAATTCCTCATGTACTGATACTTCAGAAGAGTGTTTACTGGAAATGAGCTCGCTTTTAAGTACTGCAGTTCATTTTTACGAGGACCTTACTGATGATGGGGCGGAACATTCTCATAAAATAAAATACCGCAATCATTTTGTAATCAACCGCGTCAGCAATGTAGCTATATTGGTTCCCACCCAGCAGTTATTTTCTTTTTGTAATAACATTCCAACCACAATAAAGCTTTACACCGGTAAGTACCAAACGGTAAGTCGCTTTTTACCCAGTTATTATAGTTTTCTGTTCAGGTTAAGTCCTTTTTGATCCTGATCTTTTTCTTTAGCGCCTTGTGCGCGTCTTTTTAACGGATATCATTAAGATATCAGTATTTACAGTTTAACTAAGAAAAACATCATGGCAAATATAAAATCAATTTACAGATGGCTAATAGTTATAGGTGTGCCTGTTTACATAACGGGTTGCACGGCTAATAGCCAGGACAATAAAGAACAAACTCAAACTATTGAACAATTACCGGTAGTTACACTCACCGCCCGCGATACCGTTTTGGAAACCCCATACGTAGCAGATATACAGGCTATTAGAAATGTAGAAATAAGAGCACGTGTTAAGGGTTTTCTTGAAAAAATATATGTAGACGAGGGTAAATCTGTTACAAAAGGGCAACTGCTTTTTAAAATAAGCGACGAAGAATACCGCGTTATGCTTAGCAAGGCAAAAGCAGCTTTAAGTAATGCCATAGCTGCAGCCCGCGCAACCGAGGTAGAAGCAGAGCGTATTAAATTATTGGTTGATAAAAAGGTTATCTCAAAATCAGAACTTGAGGTGGCTCTGGCGCGCTTAAATGCTGATAAAGCCACCATTGAAGAAGCCCGTTCATCAGTACAAAGCGCAGAAAACCATTTGGCTTATACCAATATCCGTGCTCCGTTTGACGGTATTGTAGATCGTATTCCGCTTAAAGCAGGTAGTTTGATAGATGAAGGGACGCTGCTAACGGATGTCTCTGATATTTCTGCTATGTACGCCTACTTTAGTTTCCCTGAGAATGAGTATCTGAGGTATCAGCGTGCTGAAAGAAAAAAGGTATCGGATACTGCTGTAAAACTTGTACTATCTGATGGTAGCGCATACCAGCATGCAGGCAACATAGAAACTGTTGAAGGACAAATAGAGCAATCAACAGGCTCAATAGCTTTCCGCGCAAAATTCCCTAATCCTAATAAACTGCTGCGCCACGGGGCCACCGGCAAACTGTACATATCATCAAATGTTGATTCAGTGATACTAGTTCCGCAGCAGTCGGTATTTGATGTACAGGACAAAAGCTACGTATATGTAGTAGATAAAAATAATATGCTGCACATGCAGAGTATTGCACCAGTTACCCGCCTTGCGCATTATTATGTGATAAAAGATGGGCTTAAGCATGGTGACAAGATTGTGTACGAAGGCACGCAAAACGCACGCGACGGTATGATAATACAACCGGTAAGCGCTTCAGCCGGGAAAAAGCTGGCCATGAAATAGGTTACCGACCTTTTTTGGGCTGTTATTCTTTTATTTTTTTATCTAACGTACCACCTTATGTTCGAAATTTTTATCAGGCGACCAATATTGTCGCTTGTTATCTCTCTGCTTATTGTGTTGGTGGGTGTACTGGCTTTATTGCAGCTGCCCATAACACAGTTTCCTGATATTGCCCCCCCAACAGTTACAGTTACCGCTAACTATACCGGTGCCAACGCCGAAGTTTGCGCTAAAGCGGTAGCTACTCCCCTTGAACGGTCTATCAACGGGGTTCCCGGCATGACCTATATGTCTACCGTTTGTACCAACGACGGATTGACCGTTATTGAAGTTAATTTTGCCGTAGGTATTGATCCCGACCAAGCCGCTGTTATTGTGCAGGGCCGCGTTGCAAAAACCCTTGATGAGTTACCCGAAGAAGTAACAAAGGCAGGCGTACAAACTGAAAAAGAGGTAAACAGTATGCTGATGTACCTTAATATTATCAGCGAGGATGATAAACTGGATGAAAAATTCATCTATAACTTTGCAGACATCAACGTATTACAGGAACTTAAGCGTATTGATGGTGTGGGATATGCCGAAATTCTGGGGGCTAAAGAATATGCTATGCGTGTTTGGTTAAAACCCGACCGTATGACGGCATATCGCGTATCAACTGAGGACGTCATTAAAGCCATACGAGACCAAAACGTGGAAGCCGCGCCTGGTAAAACAGGGGTAAGTTCTGACAAATCTCCGCAATTACTGCAATATGTTTTACGATATCCGGGTAAGTTTTTTGAGCCGGAGGAATATAAAAATATCGTGATACGCGCTGATGCCACAGGTTCTGTGTTAAAGCTGCGCGAGATTGCTGATGTTGAATTTGGATCGCTAAATTATGGCATGGTGTCTAAAACAGACGGACGGCCTTCGGCATCCATCATGATCAAACAGCGGCCCGGTTCAAACGCGCGCGAGGTGATAACCAACATTAAAAGCCGCATGGCCGAACTTAAGGCAACCCAGTTTCCGGCGGGTATGGGCTATAATGTAAACTATGATGTATCGCGCTTTCTGGATGCATCTATCCACGAAGTTTTACGCACGTTGATTGAAGCATTTATCCTGGTATTCTTGGTGGTTTACCTTTTTTTACAGGATTTCCGTTCCACGCTAATATCCGGTTTGGCCGTGCCGGTAGCGTTAATTGGAACGTTGGCTTGTATGCAAGCCCTGGGGTTCTCTATTAACCTGCTTACGCTGTTTGCATTGGTTTTGGCTATAGGTATAGTGGTAGACAATGCCATTGTAGTGGTAGAGGCCGTACACGTAAAAATGGCCGAGGAACACTTGTCGCCAATGGATGCCACCATTGCCGCCATGAAAGATATAAGTGGGGCTATTATTGCCATAACGCTGGTAATGTCGGCAGTGTTTGTGCCTGTGGCTTTTATGACGGGGCCGGTTGGTGTATTCTATCGTCAGTTTTCCTTAACACTTGCATTTTCAATTGTCATATCCGGCATAAACGCGGTAACCCTTACCCCCGCGCTTTGCGCGCTTATGCTTAAGCCGCATAATCCGGAAGCGCACAAAGGGGCATTGGCTAAATTTTTTGATAAATTTAATACAGGCTATAATAAACTGGCCGACCGTTATACGGGAATTACAGCCAAAATTGCCGGGCGAAGGGCACTTACTGTAGGCGTTTTGTTGTTCTTTATTATAGCTACCTGGGGCTTTAATGCCATATTACCTACCGGCTTTATCCCAACAGAAGATCAGGGCGTTATATATGTGAATGTTACAACGCCGCCTGGTGCCACTGTGGAACGTACTGAAAACGTACTATCAGCAATTTACGAACAAACAAAATCGTTAGATGCGGTAGAGTCTATATCTACCCTTGCAGGCTTTAGTTTGGTTAACAATACGGCAGGTGCCTCTTACGGTATGGGGATGATCAACCTTAAAACCTGGGATGACAGAAAAGAGTCTGTAAGTGATATTATAGCTATTTTGGAGGAAAAAACAAAGGGAATATCAGATGCGGATATTCAATTTCTGCCGCCGCCAACTGTACAAGGTTTTGGTAATACCAGTGGTTTTGAATTTAGAGTATTAGATAAAAGCGGTACCGGCAACCTGGCAAAGGAAGCCGAAGTTACCAATGCCTTTGTAAATTTACTTAACCAGACGCCACAAATATCGGGCACATCAAGCAACTTCAACGCTACATTTCCGCAGTATTTAATCGCCATAGATCATGCAGTAGCGGCGCAAAAGGGTATAACAACTGATGAAGCGATGTCTACCCTGCAAACGCTGATGGGCAGTTATTATGCATCCAATTTTATCCGTTTTGGGCAGATGTACAAGGTAATGGTTCAGGCTTCGCCGGAATTCAGGGCCAAACCGGAAGATTTGCTACGCCTTATGATAAAGAATAACAAAGGAGAAATGGTGCCGTTTTCAACCTTTATTATAATAAAACGCGTGTTAGGGCCTGAACAGGTTACACGTTTTAACATGTACACCTCCGCAATGGTTACAGGCGATGCCGAAGCTGGCTTTAGTAGTGGCGACGCCATTAAAACCATCGAGGAAAAGTCGGTGGAGTTGCCCCGTGGTTACGTTTTTCAATGGTCGGGGATGACGCGTGAGCAAATCCTGTCAGGCGATCAGACCATCTACATTTTCTTGCTTTGCCTGATATTTGTTTATCTGTTGCTTTGCGCACAATACGAGAGTTTTTTACTGCCGCTTCCGGTTATCCTGTCACTACCTACGGGTATTTTCGGCGCCTTTTTCTTCCTGAAAGTATTAGGGCTGGAAAACAACATTTACGCGCAGGTTGCATTGGTAATGCTGATTGGCTTGTTGGGCAAAAACGCTATACTTATAATAGAGTTTGCAGTACAGCGGCAAAAACAGGGTGCAACCATACTGCAAGCAGCAATTGAGGGGGCCTCATCCCGTTTACGCCCCATCCTGATGACGTCCTTTGCTTTTATAGCGGGGCTTATCCCGTTGTGTATTGCAACAGGCGCGGGTGCCGTTGGCAACAGATCTATAGGAACTGCGGCTGCCGGGGGAATGCTTTTCGGTACGGTTTTCGGCGTATTTATCATCCCTGGTCTGTACTTCATCTTCGCTTCCATAGGCAAAAAAAAGCCTCAGCCGCAAGTAGTTTCTGTTCAGGTGTTAGAGTCTGAGCGTTTAAATCATCATGATCATTAATAATGCGACATCCTATAAAATTTTATAAACTATATACACTCCTTTTGCTGTTTGCTATGGCAACAGGATGTAAAAATTATAAGGCCCTTACGGTAAAATCAGACAAGGTTTTGCCCGCCGGCTTTGAGGTGCCCACCACTGATACAGTAAATGTAGCTTCCGTGCCATCAAAGAGTTTTTTCCTTGATCCGCTTTTAACCCAACTGATAGATACAGCCTTTAATTCAAATTTGGATTTACAGGCCGCCCTGCAGCGGGTTGAAATGGCCGGGTCTAATTTCAGATACAATAAGTCTTTACTACTACCCTGGGTAAATTTTAACGTAAGTGCAGGTGCCGACAAGTTTGGCGCTTACACCATGAACGGTGTGGGTAATTATGATACCAATCTGTCAAACAACATTAATGATAAGCAAAGCATCCCTACCAGCCCTACGCCCGATTTGTTTGTGGGCTTGCGCAGCTCATGGGAGGTTGACCTTTGGGGTAAATTAAAAAGTCAGAAGAAAGCGGCACTGGCACGCTACCTTGCCACGCAAAGCGGCTACAGGCTGGTATCAACAGAATTAACTGCGCAAATTGCTGCTAATTATTATGATTTGCTTGCGCTTGACAGCGAATTGGGTATTATAAAAAAGAACATTAAACTACAGGAAAGCGCGCTTGAAATAGTAGAAATACAAAAACTTGGCGGCCGCGCTACCGAGCTTGCTGTGCAGCAATTTGTGGCACAACTGGCCTATACAAAAGGCCTGCAGTATGAAGTATCGCAACAGATAACCGAGGCTGAAAATGCGCTTAGGCTGCTTACTGGTAGTTTTAACCGCCCTATTCTGCGCGATTCTTCTATTATTGCTTTAACAGAACCCCGGCAATTGAGTACAGGCATACCTGCACAACTTTTGCTTAACCGCCCGGATATACGCCAGGCCGAACTGGAGTTGGTAGCACTTAACGCCGATATTCACGCGGCAAGGGCTGCATTTTTCCCGGCTTTAACTATTGATGCATACGGCGGTTATAATGCTTTTAAAGGCGCGTTGTTGTTTAATCCTGCATCAGCTGTTTACGGCATAGTTGGCGGCCTTACAGCTCCGTTGCTTAACCGCAGGCGCATAAAATCTAATTATGAATATAAAGTAGCCGAAGCTAAAGCAGCTTTGTATGATTACCAGCGAACCATTATAAGCGGCTATCAGGAGGTGATGAACAGCTTGCGGGGTATGGATAACTTTCACAAATACTATCAACTAAAACAAGAAGAAGTAACTGCGTTGAACAATGCAGTTAGTGTATCAAGGGATCTTTACTTAGTTGGCCGGGCTACTTATCTGGAAGTTATTACGGCACAGCGCAATGTGCTTGATGCCGAGTTACAACTGGCCGTTACCAAAAAGAATATATTTTTAAACGAAGTGAACTTATACCGCGCTTTAGGCGGGGGCTGGCGTTAAACTTTTCTATGTTGTAAGTTTGGGGGGTACGGACCGATTGGTCTTTGCCCCTTTTTTTTAAGACTTCTTATCCTGTCACCTAAAAAACAAATTGCCTGTGTTATGGTTCTTACATAACATCGCTAAAAAACACCTAAGATGAACAGAACCGTTGGAATTATATTGATAATAGTTGGCGTAGTTATGCTGATCTGGACAGGCTTTACCTACACCAAAAAGGAAAAAATAATTGATGCAGGCCCATTAGAGATCTCGGCCGAGAAAGAAAAAAGCGTTAACTGGCCACCATACATCGGTGGCATATTGCTTGTTGGCGGTATTATAGTTTTCGCGACAGCTAAAAAATCATAATTCTTAGCCAAGGGTATTCATTTATACTTACTTAATGCAAGCTTGTTGCTTTTAGTTTTTTATAGCTATATTTGCATCAGCTTATGAAGAATAGGACAAGAAGGATTGTAGCTGCATTTGTTTTGTTGCTGTGTTTTACCGCAGGGCAGGTTATTTTGCTTACGCACAGTCACGTTGCATCTTATTCAAAAACAACCCATTCAAAACACAGCACTTCTGCCGGTAACGAGGAGAGTTGTAAAATTTGCCAACTTAATCATAATACTGCGACGCTGCTAAACGTCGATCTTAGTCATAACATAATTTACGGTACGGCCTACAAACAGTTGCAGGCCGCAGCCCTCTCCTATCAAAGCATCTCGCTGGTACTCGCGGCAACGCGCGGCCCGCCTTCAGTTTAACTCAATTTGAAGGTCCAAACCATACCGAAGAGGTGTGGAACGGACAGAAAAGAAGGGGGGCTCACAGAGGCTCACGGGGCTCTTATGGGCTCACCCGGCTCAGAGCCACCCTTCATGTCAACCGTAACCAGCTTACGTTATTTTCTTTATCAAGTTCAGTTAAACATTTTCGTAATGAAATCAAGACTATTGTTCGGCTTTTTTATAGCTGTAATATTTCCATGTTATTTATTTGCCAATGCCGTTGGCGCAATAAACGGCACCATAACCGATGCCAAAACAGGCGAGCGTTTGCCGGGTGCTGTAATTACCATTGCACAGCTAAGGCTAACTACTGTTAGCGATGCAAACGGCCAATTCTCATTTGCTTCGCTCCCATCCAAAGGTCGTTATGTGGTTGAAGCACGTTATTCGGGCTACAAAACTCAGGTAAAAACTATTGACCTGGCTACAGACGGCGCATTAAATTTCTCGCTTGACCGTAGTATTGTTGAGATAAAAGAGGTTGTAATTACGGGTACACCTATTACATCCAGCAATAAAAGCAACAGTACATCGGCAAGCAGCGTATCGCGCGAGGAATTGCTTACGCCATCAACCAACCTGATAGATGCATTGGCTCGCCAGGTACCGGGCATGGGTCAAATTACAACAGGTGGTGCCATATCAAAACCCGTTATCCGCGGGCTTAGTTACAACCGTGTAGTTACGCTTACCAACGGCGTAAAGCAGCAGGGCCAGCAATGGGGTGATGAGCATGGCATTGAAATAGATCAAAATCAGGCCGATCGTGTTGAGGTATTACGCGGTGCAGCATCACTGCTGTATGGGTCAGATGCTATTGGCGGGGTAATTAATGTGCTCGACCCACTCGTGCCATCCCCCGGCAAAATAAAAGGCGAGTTATTGAGCAGCTATGCTATCAACAATGGACTTACCAATACTTCATTAATGTTAAGCGGCAACAGCAATGGTTTTGTATGGCGTGGCCGCGGCTCCTACCAAAACGCGGGTAATTTTAAAACCCCTGCGGGCTATTACATTAACAGCGGCTTTAATAATACCAGTTTAAGTGGTATGCTGGGCCTTAATAAAGAGTGGGGTTATTCGCACCTTAACTTCTCGTATTTTAAAAACAATATAGGTTTTCATGAAGCAGAGCCCGGCGATGCTTTATATACCGATAAAGCCACGGGCAGGAAACTTGATTTCCCGAGACAGGATATTCGCCATTACAAACTGGCATTAAACAACAATTTTATTATTGGCAATAATACCCTGAAGCTTGATCTGGGCTATCAAAAAAACCAGCGCCGGGAATTGGCCAGTGCAGACCCCGCCTTGTTCTTTGACCTCAACACTTTTTCTGCTGATGCAAAATACTATTTAGGCGAAGCAAACGGCTGGCAACCTATAATAGGCCTAAGTGCATCAAATGAAAGCAGCCGTAATAAAGGATACGAATACCTGGTACCTGAATACGACCAAACATCAATTGGCACGTTTGTCTACATCAAAAAAACCTGGGATAAAAATACCTTCAACGCGGGTTTGAGATACGATTATGTAAATAATGATGGCAAACAGTTATTTGTAGATGGCAACGAACAATTTTCCGGGTTTAAAAACCGGTTCAGTAACCTGAGCGGGGCCGTTGGTTTTACACACTCGTTTAACGATGCCCTTACTTTTAAAGCCAATGCAGGTTCAGCTTTTCGTGCGCCAAACCCTGCCGAGTTAGGTTCAAATGGTGCCCACGAAGGTACTGTGCGGTTTGAGATAGGTAACCCGAATTTGAAACCGGAACGCAGCTACCAGGCAGATGCTACCCTTGATTTTGATGCTGATATATTTTCGGGAAGTTTTGGCATATATGAAAACTATATCAACAATTACATATATGCGTTTGCAAAGCCCGGAGAACAAATTACAGAACTTGACGAAGAAGGCAACCCCCAAAATCTTGATGTGTACCGTTACGGGCAGGTAAACGCCAATTTGTATGGCTTTGAGGGTAGCCTTAACCTGCACCCCGCTGAGTTTCTTCACTTTGACAACACATTTTCCTACACACACGCGCAAAACAAAACCTTCAATCGCCCGTTGGCGTTAATACCTGCAGGGGTTATTCATAATACTGTACGGTTTGAGCCTAAAGTAAGCGGACTGAAAGACTTTTATATTTCTTTAGGCCTTGATAACTTTTTCAAGCAAAACCGCATAGATCCCACTTTTGAAACATCCGCAGGTGGCTACACCTTATTAAACGCGGGCGTGGGTGCTACATTCAAAATGGGCAGGCAGGCAGTTAAATTGGCTATATCCGGAAATAATCTCAGCGACAAGCGTTATTACGATGCGCTTAACCGGCTGCGCCCGGGACGTCTGGCATTAACCGACCCAACATTCGGGGTTTACAACCCTGGAAGAAATGTAACGTTTAGTTTATACATTCCACTTAATATTAATTAAATCACTAGAAGCAAAAGCTCTTCTCCTTGTTAAAGCGGAAGGGCTTTTATTTTAGCGGAAGTTTACCATGTGAATGCCCCCTCATCAAAAACATATTGATTTTAATGCAGAGTGCACGTTTTATTAATTTATATATTTGATAACCAATTATATAAATCAGTAGAAAATGAACACCTTAAAATTAATAAAGGCCCTGGCTTTTGTTCTTTGCTTTGCTTTGAAAACCGCTTTTGCCCAGGCACCGGCAGAGAAATACCCCGTTGATTCCGCTTCAGTGGTACACGCAGGCGTACCGCAGGGAGAGCTGATCCAATTGCCATTCACAGAATCAAAAATATTTCCGGGGACAACGCGAACCGTTACCATTTATGTACCGGCGCAATACGATGGTAAAAAGCCTGCCTGCTTATACATAAATCAGGATGCTGTTCAGTTTAAAGCGCCTACTGTTTTTGATAATCTGATCAACAGTAAAGAAATGCCTGTCACTATAGGCGTTTTTGTAACTCCGGGGCAAGTAGTTGCCGAAAATACACAGACCGCCGTTAACCGTAACAACCGCAGCTATGAGTATGATGGATTGGGCGATAACTATGCGCGGTTTTTGCTGACTGAGCTTTTGCCATTTGTTGAAAAACAAAAAACTAAAGATGGCCGAGCTATTATGCTGTCAAAAAACGCTAACGACAGGGCTATTGGCGGGCAAAGCAGCGGCGCTATTGCAGGCTTTAATGTGGCCTGGGAACGGCCGGAATCATTCTCGAGGGTATTTAGTGCTATAAGCACTTTTGTTGGCCTGCGTGGCGGCGAAAGGTTTGCCACGCTGATTAGAAAATATGAGCCCAAACCTATCAGAATATTTTTACAGGACGGCACCAACGATCTTAACAACTATGCCGGTGATTGGTGGATAACCGCACAAATGATGGAACGGGCATTTCAGTTCGCTGGCTATGAGGTAGAGCATTCCTGGGGCGAGGGGGCCCATAACAGTACACATGCTACGGCAATATTTCCGCAGGCTATGCGCTTTTTATGGAAAGGATATCCTGCACCGGTTAAAAACGGTGTTTCAAAAAATGCCTATACCAGTAAAATACTACTGCCCAACGAAAGCTGGGAACTGGTTGGCGAGGGATATGGATTTAGCGAGGGCACCGCTACCAATGCCGCTGGCGAGGTTTTCTATCAGGATATACCCAACTCAAAAACATATAAGGTTGATCTGAACGGCAAGCTTAGCCAATTAAACATCGATGCAAAAAAGGCCAGCGGAACCGCCTTTGGACCTGATGGCAAACGGTATACTATTGCAAATGCCACCAATCAGGTAATAAGCTATGATGCTGATAGCAAAGCAACCATTGTTGCAAGTGGTATAATTAATGGTAACGACCTTACTATAGGCAACAACGGAAATATATATGTTACCGCTCCGGATGGTGTTGATAAACCCAGTAAAATATATTTGGTAAGACAAAATGGTCAAAAGGTTGTGGTTGATGAGGGGCTTAAATTTGCTAATGGCCTGGCGCTAAGCGTAGATCAAACGTTGTTATACGTGTGCGAATCGGCAACGCATTGGGTTTACGTTTATAAAATAAAACCCGACGGTACACTTACCAATAAACAGCGCCTTGGCTGGCTGCATGTACCAGATGATGCTGATAACGCATGGTCTGACGGTGTTAAATTTGATGCTAACGGCCGCATCTGGGTTACCACCCGCATGGGCATACAGGTGCTTGACGAACAAAGCCGCGTAATAAGCATCATCCCTACCCCCGGGGAGGGTAATCCATCAAATCTTTGTTTTGGCGGGCCTAACTTTGATATATTATACGTTACTATCAACGATAAAGTATATCGCCGCAAGGTGGGTGTAAAAGGCGTAAACCCTTTTGAAAAACCATTTAAACCCGAAATACAAAGGATATAGCCACATCCGCCCCCTAAAGGGGGAACTGGTTAAAGGGATAATAAAAAAAGGCAGCCTCGCAAAAATGCAAGGCTGCCTTTTTATTTCGTAAATATTTGACACTAACAATTGCTGCGATATTGCGTATCGCTATGTCAAAATATCCGTATAAATATTATTTCTTTTCGTTAGCGAACGGAAGGCTTGATATGTACATTACAACACCAACACCAAAAACGATAAAGCCACCAAAAGTTAATGCAGCTGATGCTTTAAGCCCACTTTCTGAATCTGCAGGATTCAACTCATGCGGAGGTGTTAAAAAGAAACATCCGGCAATTATGGCTAATCCAACTATTGTTATAACAAGTCCTAAGTTTTTCATATTATAATTAAATACTAAGTGGTGCAAATATATAAACTTTGTATTTTATTTACATCTTTCCTGTTTGTTTTATATCAACATTTTAATAGCTGGTAGAATAAAATATATGCTGACCAAATTCCCCCTTTACTTTGTCTTTTATTAACCTCATTAATAAAATAAGCGCATACTATCTTTATATCATCAAAACAATGAAATAAAACATCAGGAGGAAAAAATCATGCAAAAAATAACACCGTTTTTATGGTTCGATCACAACGCCGAAGAGGCAATGGATTTTTACGTTTCAGTTTTTAAGGATGCTGCTATAAGCAACGTGCATAAAATGGGCGATAAGATGCTAACTGCATCATTTACTATTAACGGCCAGGAATTTATGGTGCTCAATGGCGGGCCGATGTTTAAATTTAACGAGGCGGTATCCTTTTTCGTAAACTGCGCTGATCAAACCGAAGTTGATTACCTATGGGAAAAACTAACTGCGGATGGCGGCCAGGAAAGCCAGTGCGGCTGGTTAAAAGACAAGTTTGGCTTATCATGGCAAATAGTACCGCATATGCTGGGCTCAGTTTTGTGGGGGCCGGATGCAGCGGGTTCGCAACGTGCCATGCAGGCTATGATGCAAATGAGAAAGCTTGATATTGCGAAACTGCAAAGCGCTTATATTGGTTAATATATAATGTTTGCACCGCAAAATTAACAGGGTGCAAACATTTTAATAATTTTCTGCTTTATAAACTCGGCACGAACGCGCGTTTAACCGCATGGCAGGCTCGTATTATAACCGGTGCCGTTATACCTATGAAGCAACATCTACCCTTTGTTCCGAAACCCAATATTGTAAAGCTATTTATTGCATTTGCTTTTATTCTGTTAAGCGCTGATACATGGGCACAGGTTATGCCCGTTTTAGAGGTACCGGTTGTGGTTGATTCTGTTAAGCGGAAACGGCCACCTGTAGAACCTCCGCGCCAAAAGCATTTCGGCCGCGCAGCGTTTCAAACAGGTGTATCGTTGGTTACGCCCTGGATATATGATAAATGGGTTGTAAATAAAGATTATGCGGATATCAATCTGGCAACGATGGGTCGTAATCTAAAGCCAAGTTCGTGGGAATGGGATCGCGATCCGTTTCAAACTAACCAGTTTGGGCACCCCTACCATGGTAGTTTATATTTTAACTCATTCCGCGCAAACGGCTACAATTTTTGGGAATCAATACCGGGCACGGTAGCCGGTACTTTGGTATGGGAAACATTGGCCGAAACCGAACGCCCATCTATAAATGATGCCGTTAACACCACGTTTGGCGGTATAGTTTTAGGCGAGATGACGTACCGCTTATCTAACATGATAGTGAATAACCGCGGCAGGGGTTTTAAGCGTAATGCAAGCGAGGTGCTGGCGTTTGTGGTAAGCCCGATGAATGGATTTAACCGTATACTTACCGGCAAGTGGGGTAAATCAACCCGTAACACTATTGAACGCGACTCCTCAAAAGTTATAGCTGATTTTGACCTTGGCTATCGCCGCTACAATGCCGATAACCGTGGCCGGTTTGGGTGGTACGGGCATATGAAATTTCTTTACGGTACGCCCTATCAGGGTTATCGTACACCATTTAGTAACATAGTTGTGAATGTGGAGGTTGGTAAAGACGACAGCTCGGCGGTAAATTTAATAAGTGTATACGGATCATTAGCGGGCTGGCGCATACGGTCTAACAAAGAGATCAATCACGTAGCGGTTTTATCTGCTAACTACGATTACATTAATAATCAGGCCTTCTTTTATGGCGGACAAAGCGTTAAGATCAATCTGATCTCTGAGTTCACGCTGCCAAAAAAATTCAAACTAACCACCAACCTTGGCGCGGGCCCTATACTGCTAGGTGCCGTGCCCGATGACCATATTTTTAATATGCGCAACTATGATTACGGCATAGGTGTTGCTGTAAATGGTGGTGGTACCATCGCATTTTCTGATAAGATTAGCTTTGGGGTGCATTACAACGGTGGATACCTTAATACCGTAAATGGTAATCCATCTCATTATTATTTGCACGCTGTTGCTAACGAACTGGACATAAAGGTGATTAAAAGCCTCTCTGTAGTTGCCGAGTCGGGTTATTTTACGCTACAGGGTAATTACAAAGACTTTCCGGATGTGGTAAAAAACTATCCTTATGTACGCGTATCAGCACGTTACACAGTAAACTTTAATAATGCAGACAGATATAAGTTCCAACCCAGGTAATTATGCAAAAAAAGCGATATTGATCACTTCAATATCGCTTCAAAAATATTATGCATTTATATATCAATAATCTGAGTAATCAGTTGGATATAAATACACACGTTCGTTTTTAGAAACGTTGCCTTTGTATTGCGGATCTTTGCTCAATGCAGAAAACTGCGGATCGCTCATAAATACTTTCCATTTATCAGTATTCTCTTTCTGATTGTTAAAGGTAGTCATATACATAAGGTTAGGCATTTTGCTACCCGCTATAACTGCACCATAAAAAACCGCGTTAAAATCGAGTTTTGCAAATATCCCCATTTCATCCCCTACATTAAACATTTTCAGCTTATTAATGTGCAATTTCTCTGTAGCACCCTCATAGCTGCGCAGCTCATAAACCCTTTGGGCTTTAGGGCCGGTAAGGTTTGGAACGGCAGGTTGGGGCGCTCCGGTCATGGCGCGTAAAATAATAGTTTCAATGCGGGCGTAGGGAGCGTTATTTGATGGCGCGTCAAGGTAATCTTTAGCAGCGTCTAAATATTGCTTATCGTCCATTAGTTTCTGGTCGGTGTTCTCTAAAGCATCAAAGGTTTTAAAGGGCGCAAAAACGTAAATTTTCTTATCGAGGCTATCCTGGGTTATAACTTTAAATACGCCTACATTTTTAACACCTGCTTTGTGCATTGCGGGTAGGTAAGCATCTTTAAAATAGGCATCAAGTCTGTCTTCCTGTGCTTTGGTTTTAAAGTGATATACTTTTATTTTGTAATAGTATTGTGATGCAGCCTGAACGCGTATTCCGGAAAACACACAGGTTACAAACACAAATACAGCGAGGCAAGCCATTGGACAGGCTTTGTAAAACATTTTCATTCTTTATCGGGTTTTATAATTGTTTACTAAAAAAATTTAATCGTGGCAGGCCTACTATTATCAGTACAAACAACGCGGTAACTAGTTTAAGCAGGTTGGCATCAACACCTATATCTAACGTAAAGGCCAGCACCAACTGAAATATAATGGCGCCTACCAATACCAACGCCAGACTAAGCCATATTGACGTTATCTGTAGCCGGCCTATCAATGTTTCGGCAATAATTACCGAACCTAAACCAATAATTACTACGCCTATGCCCATGTTAATGTCGGCAAACCCCTGCAATTGGCTTACTAAATACCCGCTTACCGCAGTAAGCGCATTAGCCAACGCTAAACCTATGATCTTCATCCTATCGGTGTTCACACCCAGCGCACGAATCATGGTTTCACTATCCCCGGTTGCCCGCATAGCCAGGCCAAAATCAGTTTTAAGCAGGTACCCTATCAGCAAAGTAATGGTCAGCACAAATAACGACAATATCCAAAACGTATTTATATCGGGGTTATCGCTAATTAATAAGATAGTGAATATAGAAGGTGTGTTAATAAGGGGCAGATCAGACCGGCCCATCACCTCCAGATTAACAGAAAACAGCCCATACATTACCAAAATACCGGCCAGTAAGGCATTAATTTTCAACTTGGTATGAATTATTCCTGTGATAGCACCCGCCGCTCCGCCTGCAACAAGCACGGCGGGCAATGTTAAACCAAGCGGTAAATGGTGGGTAAGCATTGCTGCGGTTAACGCGCCACCCAGGGTATAACTGCCATCAGTGGTAATGTCGGGTATCTTAAATATCTTCATGGATATAAAAATGCCAAGCGCCACCCCTGCAAAACACAAGCCTTGCAATAATGCTGTTAAGTAAAAACTCATTTTACAGCCTCAAAATTGGAAGGTATACTAAGATTATATTTTTTTGCAGCATCTGCGTTGTAAACACGTTTACGCACTTTAACCATTTCTAGTTTAATGCCCTCTGTTTTTCCGGTTTTTAAAAATTGGGCCGCCTGCTCCCCTGCCTGATATCCCCATTGGTAAATATCAGCACCAAAAGCAGCAACCGCGCCGCGCTGTACTAAACCTGCCTCGCTGGTAAAAATGGGCACATTAGCCGCGTTACAGTTTTTCAGGATAGTTTCAAAGGATGCGAATACGGTATTATCGGGGTTGGCAAAAAAAGCGTCGATATTTTCACCTAATAAAGATTTTGTAACCAACTGTGCATCAGCAGATGTATTTAGGGGTAGCGCTATCAAAGTAATGCCGGCAGCGTGGGATAATTCTTTTATATGTTCCATGGCATCTGCAGATTGCGGTTCGGCCTGGTTATAGATCATTCCTATTACCAATTTACCGTTTTTGGGTTTTACCAATTGAGGAATAATATTAAAAGAGGTATCAATATAGTGCAGATCTTCCGTCGTGCCCAGCAAATTAGCCGGGGCCTTTCCGTTAGCACCTAACACCTTCATCAGTTCGGGCGTGGGTGAAACCATTCCGAAAATGGGGATAGTTTTGGTTTTTTGAACAGAGGTAAGGGTTGACAGCGTAGTGCAGGTAGCCAGTAGATCAACCGGCTCCGAAACAAAATAATTAACTATCTGCGTTAAAGTAGGCAGGCTGCCCTGCGCATTGCGGTATTCTATACTTACCGTTTTCGCCTCCTCGCTAAAACCGTTCTTCTTTAGCGCATCAGTAAAACCTGTACGGGCTTGCGATAACGTAGCATCTTCCAGATAGTCGACAAACCCAACAACCGGGACTTTGCTTTTTTTTGATGGGCCACAAGAGAACAGTAAAAGGGTAGAAAGAATTAGCGGTAGGCAGATCTTTATCTTCATGCTACTAAGTTAAATAAAATGAGCATAAAGCAAAAAACACCAAAGCCTAAGGGGTTTTTTGTTACTTTAGCGTTACATGACTACCATAACATCCAAACTACCATCTGTAGGTACAACTATTTTTACCACTATGTCTGCCCTGGCTGCCGAGGTTGGCGCCATCAACCTTTCGCAGGGCTTTCCTGATTATGAATGCTCGCCCGAACTGATAGAACTGGTTAACCGCGCCATGAAAGACGGCCATAACCAATATGCCCCAATGGGTGGTGTTTTGAAGCTACGCGAGCAGATCGCTTTAAAAACCGAGCGGTTATATGGCGCCAAATACGATCCCACGTTAGAAATAACCATAACAGCAGGCGGAACGCAGGCCATATTCACAGCTATTTGCACGGTTGTAAATCCTAACGATGAGGTAATAATATTTGAGCCCGCTTTTGACTGCTATGCCCCTGCTATTAAGCTGATGGGCGGCGTGGTAAAATCAATGGAGCTGCAACCGCCTGATTATCGGATTGACTGGGGTATGGTAAGAAAGCTAATGAGCAACCGCACCAAGCTCATCATCATTAACTCGCCGCATAACCCAACCGCTACAATTTTGCACAAAGAGGATATAGACGAGCTAACCGCGCTGGTGAAGGACCGCGACATCTACATTTTAAGCGACGAGGTTTATGAGCATTTGATATATGATGGTGCAACCCACCACAGCATGGCCCGTTACCCCGATCTGGCCCAACGCAGTTTTGTAGTGGCATCCTTCGGCAAACTCTATCACGCTACAGGTTGGAAGGTGGGTTATTGCCTTGCTCCTGCTTATTTAACACACGAGTTTAGAAAAATTCATCAGTATCTGGTTTTCAGCGTAAACTCGGCAATGCAAACTGGAATGGCTGATTACCTGGAAGACGAAAATGTGTATTTAAACCTGCCCGCATTTTTTCAGCAAAAGCGGGATCATTTTGTAAAAGGGCTATCTGAAACAAAATTTGAGCTGCTCCCTTCTTATGGCTCCTACTTTCAACTGGCTAAATACGGGCACTTGAGCAACGAGTCTGACGTTGAGTTTTCTTTACGTATGACCAGGGAAGCTGGTGTGGCCTGCATACCTACTTCGGTGTTTTACACGCAGGGTACCGATCATCGCATAATTAGGTTTTGCTTTGCCAAAAAGCAAGAAACGTTGGATAATGCCGTTAATAGATTGATTGATTTTAAGCTTTAGCGGGATAAAAGTGGAGATAAAACGATGGAAAATTTAAAGATCACAACTTTTCAGGGATATCTTTTTTGGGAAAACATAGATAAAAATCTGCAAAATATAGGTTTGCGCCTATCGGGTGGTATTCGCGAAAAAACTGATCTGATTATTTTACCCGAGATGTTTAACACCGGCTTTTCTATGAACGCCGCCCAATTGGCCGAGCCAATGGATGGTAAAACAATGAATTGGATGCACCAAACTGCTGTTAAGTATAATTGTGTTGTAACCGGCAGTTTAATTATAAAGAAGGATGATAAATACTATAACCGCCTGATATGGATGCGCCCCGACGGTACATATCAGCATTATGATAAAAAACACTTGTTTACACTTGCCAAAGAGGACAAGGTTTATATCCCCGGCAATAAAAGAATAATGGTTGAGCTGAAAGGCTGGAAAATTTGCCCGGTTATTTGCTATGACCTGCGTTTCCCGGTTTGGTTAAGAAATACCCATGAATTGTACGATCTGCTATTGATAGTAGCTAACTGGCCCGAAAAACGCGCCGCACACTGGCGTGCACTGCTTACAGCCAGGGCCATTGAAAATCAGGCGTATGTTATTGGCCTTAACCGTGTTGGGCATGATGGTAACGAGATCTATCACTCCGGTGATTCAAGTTGCATTGATCCTAACGGCAACACCGTATACTATAAACGCGATGAAGAAGATGTCTATACCTTTACTATTAATGCCGATGAGGTAGCTAAAACACGCACCGCCATGCCTTTTTTAAACGATGCTGATGATTTTGAGATAAAATCTTAATTTCACATTAAAATTATTTTATCGTAATGAGGTTATTCCGTGCTGCCCTGCATACTGCGTTAGTACTTGCCCTGGCCATTCCGGCATCGGCACAAAAAAAAATGGATTATACAAAATATGTAGATCCGTTTATTGGCACAGGTGGCCATGGGCATACGTACCCGGGCGCCGTAAGGCCGTTTGGCATGCTGCAGTTAAGTCCGGATACACGTTTAACCGGATGGGATGGCTGTTCAGGCTATCATTATACAGACTCGTTGGTTTATGGTTTTTCGCACACGCACTTAAGCGGCACCGGGGTGCCCGACTATTGCGATGTATTGTTTATGCCTACGGTGGGCGAGCCACAATTTAAAAACACAGAGTACCGGTCGGCTTTTCAAAAAAACAATGAAGATGCATCGCCGGGCTATTACAAAACCCATTTGGATAAATATGATATTGACGTTGAACTTACCGCTACAACAAGGGTTGGTGTGCATAAATATGATTACCCCTCAACAAAAGAAGCCAATATAATTGTAGACCTGCAGCATCGCGACCAGGTGACCAACGCATGGGTAGAAATTGTTAACGACCATGAGATAAGAGGCATGCGCCAATCAAAAGGCTGGGCCAAAGATCAATATGTTTATTTCTACGCAAAATTTTCAAAACCATTTAAAACCTATGGTATTGCAGTTAATGATGAGGTAAAAGATGGGTTAAAAAAGGCCGAGGGTAAGAACATTAAATTATTTCTGCGTTTTGATGACCCTAACGAGCTGATAAGCAAAGTGGCAATATCATCAGTAAGTACCGAAGGGGCATTAAAGAACATGGATGCAGAGGTGCCCGACTTTGATTTTAAGCGGGTTGAAAAAGCAGCCAAAGCAGCGTGGAACGTTGAACTTTCTAAAATTGAAGTTGAGGGCGGCGCACCACCCGCCAACCAGCGCACGGTGCCTATGGGTATGCCAAATCCGGACGTTAAAAAAGACTCAAAAAGTAAGAATAAAAAGACCCCGCCGCCGCCCGATTATGCGAAAATAAAACGCACCATGTTTTATACGGCAATGTACCACGTAATGCTGGCACCCAATATTTATAATGATGTTGATGGGCAGTACCGCGGTTTGGATGGGCGCATTCATTTTGCAGATGGCTTTAACTATTACACCGTATTCTCGCTTTGGGATACCTACCGGGCAGAACACCCGCTGTTAAATATTATAGACCGCAAACGCACAACTGATTTTATAAAAAGCTTTTTAGCAATTAACCAACAGGGCGGGTTACTGCCTATATGGCCCCTGGCTTCTGATGAAACTTATTGCATGATAGGCAACCACGCCATACCGGTTATAGTTGATGCTTACGCTAAAGGCATCCGCGATTTTAACGTGCCCGAGGCTTTCGCCGCTATGAAATCCGCAGTTAACCGTAACCATTTCGGCCTGGAATCCTATCGCAATAACGGTTTTGTACTAACAGACGAAAAAGAATCTGAAGTAGTTTCAAAAACATTGGAGTACGCTTATGACGATTGGTGCGTTGCACAAATGGCTAAAATGCTGGGCGAACAAAAAGATTACGAAAACTATATACAGCGCGCCCAATACTGGAAAAACGTTTTTAACAACCAGAGCGGTTTTATGCAGCCACGTATTAACGGCGGCTGGAAGGCGCCGTTCGATCCAAACGAAGTTGACCAGAAATTTTATGTTGAAGGTAACGCCTGGCAATACACATTTTATGTGCCGCAGGATGTTGAAGGACTTATTGATCAGTATGGCGGTAAGGACAATTTTGCTGCCAAGCTGGATGAAATGTTTACAACTACGGCTAAGTTAACGGGCACAGAACTGCCAGACATTACAGGCCTTATTGGCATGTACGCCCATGGTAACGAACCTAGCCATCACCTGGCTTATTTATTTAACTTTACCAATACGCCCGATAAAACTCAACTTTACATTAACCGCATACTTACCGATTTTTACAGCGATAAACCTGACGGTCTTACCGGTAATGAAGATTGCGGACAAATGTCGGCGTGGTATATTATGTCATGCCTGGGGCTGTATAATATAGCGCCGGGCCAGCAGCAGTATCAGATAGGGTTGCCGCAATTTGCAAAAGCGGTTGTACATCTGGAGAATGGGAAAAACCTTACTTTGCTTAACAGCGGAGCAGTGGCTGGTGCTGATAATATATACCTGCAGGGCGTCAACTTTAATAAAAAGTCGCACAATAAATTATATATCAACCATGATGATATTGCCAATGGCGGTGATATTGAGTTTTTTACCGGAAAGTTACCCAACCGCATGGCCATGCAGGATATGGAGCATCCTACATCAAAAATAACCGATAACAAGATAGTCCCCAATCCCTCTATCACCCTTTTGCAAACGCTGGCACCGCCCACGCAAGTTGCCATAAAAAGCAATGATATTGAGGCTAATATTATTTACTATACTACAGACGGTTCAACCCCAACCACATCATCTACAGTTTACAGTAAGCCAGTACCTTTAGCCGAGGGAATGACTGTAAAAGCCATCGCGGTAAGAAATGGTGTATCAAGTTTTGTAACAACGGCTACATTTAAATAGTCAAATGCCTGCTGACGAAAATTTAACCAATAAAATACGCGAGGCGCTGTTTAACAAAGGCGTAACCGCTGTTGAGGAAAAAAAATGTTTAACGGCATTTGCTTTATGATAGATGGTAAAATGTGTGTTTGTGCCAGCAATAACGAAATGCTATGCAGGGTTGGCCCAGTTTACATAGAAGCATTGGAGATACATGGCATACGTGGAATGATACGCAATGGAAGGGCTTTAAAAGATTACATTTTTGTAAGCCCGGAATTGCTGAACAATAACACAAATTTTAATTACTGGATAGATACCGCGCTGGCTTTTAATAAATTTGCCCGCTCAAGCAAAAAACCTAAAAAGAAGTTGTAATACAATTAACCTGCTAATGCCGAAACACTTTTATAAGGGGGTGCGGATAAAATTTATTCATACTTCCGTCGTTGTTACTGAATTATAATCAGGCTTGTATTTTTGAGTCATAATTTTACATCTTTACCGAATGTTCAAACGCATACATAACAAATTCCTCAGGTACACTACCATCTTAATTTACTTTGTTATTCTGTTCTTTTGCAGCATTGAAATGAACTTTTTGTGGTTATTCGGGTACTCGCCTGACATGCAGGACATTAAAACACCCGAACTATCAGTAGGTTCGCAGGTTTACACTGCCGATGGCAAACTGATAGGCCAGTACTACCGCGAAAACAGATCGCCGGTTGAGTTTAAAGACATTTCCCCTAACATCATCAACGCACTGGTATCCACAGAAGACGAAAGGTTTTACAGCCACAGCGGTGTTGATTTTTTTTCGTTTGCTACAAGTATGTTGTCTACAGCAAAAGGCGATCGTCGTGGCGGTAGCACCATTACGCAGCAGCTTGCAAAAAATCTGTATTCAACACGTAAGCGTAAATCGCAGGGTTTAGTAAGCCATATTCCAGTTTTGCGTACTGTGGTATTTAAATTTAAGGAATGGTTAACAGCTTTCAAATTAGAGCATGTATACACCAAACAACAAATATTAACGCTTTATCTAAATACAGTTCCGTTTGGTAATAACTCTTTCGGTATTAAAACAGCCACTTTAAAATTTTTTAATAAAAACCCAGGTGCTGTTAACCCTGCAGAAGCGGCAACGCTGGTGGGCATGCTCAAAGCCACTTCAACTTATAATCCGATCAACAACCCCGAAAAGGCTAAAGAGCGCCGCAACATAGTGTTGGGGCAAATGCTGAAACATGAACATTTAAGCCGCGCTGATTTTGATAAATACAAAATGCAGCCAATAAAACTTAATTCAGGTTATGTTGAAAATTTATCGCACGGCGACTCTTATTTGCGCGAAGCCGTTGAAAGATATTTGAAAAAATGGTGCAAGGATAACGATTACAACCTTTATGAAGATGGTTTAAAGATCTATACTACCATCGACTCGCGTTTACAACAGTATGCGGAAGAGGCTGTTGCCGAGAAAATGAAAGCGTTACAAAAACGTTTTGATAATGTTTGGGGTGACAAAAACCCCTGGCGCGACTCAAAAGGAAACGAGATAAAGGATTTTATTTTAAAAGCCGAACAACGCCTGCCTATTTATAAACTATTGAAAGCTAAATATAAAGGCGACACTGTTCAGATCAAGCAGTATTTTGAAACGCCAAAGCGCATGAAGGTTTTTACCTGGACCGGCGATAAAGACACCACGTTTTCAAGCGTTGATTCAATTAGGTATTACGCACGAATTTTAAATACCGGTATGATGAGCGTTGAGCCCACCACCGGAAAAATAAAAGTATGGGTTGGGGGGATTGATTTAAAGCGTCAGGCGGGTTCAACATTTAAACCATTTGCGTACTTAACGGCGCTTGATAATGGATTTACACCATGCGACAAATTTACCGATAAGCGCGTAAGTATAAAATATACCTACGGCGGGCACGAAGAAGTATGGGAACCCAATAATGCCGACTGGAACTTCTCTGGCCGCGAAATGTCATTACGTTGGGCAATGGGTAAATCTGTTAACTCTATAACTGCGCAGGTTACAGAAAAAGTGGGCTGGGATAAGGTAGTAGAATATGCGCACAAAGTTGGGATTGAAAGCGAGCTAAAACCTGTGCCATCAGTTTCTTTAGGTTCAAATGATGTTTCGGTTTACGAGATGGTGCGTGCTTACAGCACTTTTTTAAATAAGGGCCAAAAAATAGATCCATTACTGGTAACCAAAATAACAGACCAGGACGGAAATATAATTAAGGAATTTACCTTGGAGCAAGAGCGGGTTATAAGCGAGGAAACTGCCTGGCTAATGCTTTATATGTTTAGAGGCGGGATGGAAGAACAAGGTGGAACATCGCAAGCCCTTTGGGAATACAAATTATGGAATAACAATAACCAGATAGGCGGAAAAACAGGAACATCGTCTGACTATGTTGACGGCTGGTATATGGGCATAACTAAAGATCTTGTTACCGGGGTTTGGGTAGGTGCTGATGACCGCAGTGTGCATTTTACTACATCAGAAACAGGCGAGGGCTCGCGCACAGCGTTGCCCATTTTTGGCCGCTTTATGGAAAAAGTGTATGCAGACCCTAAGTCAGGCTATACCTACGGCCCTTTTCCTAAGCCCTGGGTCAAGATCAGCAAGCCGTATGATTGCCCTTCCCCGAGATACCCGGTGGATACTTTGGCTGTAGACAGTTTATTGGAAATACCTTACGATACGCTTCAAACAGAACCAGCGGCAGAACCGGCTGTAGCGCCTTAAAGTTTGCCTTAACAAATTTTAACATTATTTAACGGCGCATTTATTTAAATTAGCACTTGCATAATATTATACACATGGCAAAACCCTGCTTCCTTGTCGCTAAAACAGCAAAAATATCGGTCATATTAATTACTATTACCTTAATATTGCTGGCCGGGTTTAATGCAAAAGCGCAGTATTTTGGTCAAAATAAGGTCCGTTATAAAAAGCTTAAATTCGAGGTGTACAAAACCCCGCATTTTGAAATATACTACTATCTTAAAAACGATAGTCTTGTAAAACGCATTGCGCAGGAAAGCGAGCTTTGGTATACCTTGCATCAACAGGTATTCAGAGACACCTTTAAAGTAGCTAACCCTATAATTTTATACGCTAACCATCCTGACTTTCAGCAAACTACCGCCATTGATGGTGATATAGAGGTTGGAACAGGAGGTGTTACCGAAGGTTTAAAGAACCGTGTGGTGATGCCTGTTATGGAAAACAACCATGTAACCCGGCATGTGCTGGGGCACGAGCTCGTACACGCATTTCAATATCATATACTCTTAGGTAAAGGCGACGAGTTTGAGAACATTAATAACGTACCGCTTTGGATGATAGAGGGTATGGCCGAATACCTGTCTTTAGGTAAAAAAGACACTTACACAGCCATGTGGATGCGAGATGCTTACCTGAATAAAGACATCCCAACCATACGCGACCTTACCGAAAGCGGCAAGTACTTTCCGTACCGGTATGGCGAGGCCTTTTGGTCGTTTATAGGCTCTACCTATGGCGATACAGTTATTGTGCCGTTTTTTAAGAATACCGCCCGATTTGGTTTACCGTATGCCATAAGGCGCACGTTTGGGTATGACGATAAAACACTGTCTGAACTTTGGAAAAAATCAATTGAAGCTACCTATAAACCCTTTTTAACAGATACGGTGCAGAAACCTGTAGGGCATATAGTTATTGATGAGAAAAATTCCGGCAAAATGAACCTGGCCCCCGCCGTTAGCCCGGATGGTAAATACATAGCTTTCCTGTCTGAGCGAAACTTGCTCTCAATAGATCTGTTTCTGGCAGATAACCGAACGGGGCGCATTATAAAAAAACTAACTAGCCGAACCACCAATACACACGTTGATGAGTTTAATTTTTTAGAATCCGCCGGAACATGGTCGCCTGATGGTAAAAAGTTTGCGTTCAGTATATTCAGTAAGGGCCGTAACAGGATGTTGGTTGTTGAGGTACCCAGTGGCAAAGTGTTGTCTAATATCTCAATGGAAAAGGCCGAGCAATTCGGCAACCTATCTTGGTCGCCTACAGGTAATCAAATTGTATTTCAGGGCATGGCCGAAGGGCAAAGCGACTTATACATTTACAACTTTGATACAAAAAAAGTAACGCAATTAACTAATGATAAGTACTCTGATTATCAACCCAGTTTTTCAAGGGACGGTAAAAAGGTTGTCTTTGCTACAGACAGAGCTACTTACGATAAAACCTTATCGCAGGCAATAACCTTTAACCTGGCCATTTATGATATGGTTACGGGCGCAGTAACTGATCTGAATGTATTTAATGGTGCAAATAACTTAAATCCGCAATACTCGGCAGACGGTAGCGGTATCTACTTTTTATCCAATCGCGATGGTTTCCGCAATCTTTACCTGTACAATATAAACAGCGGACAGGTAACACAGATGACAAGCATGTTCACCGGCATTAGCGGTATAACGGAGTTTTCGCCTGCATTAAGCGTTTCTGCCAGTGGCGATGTAGCCTACTCTTACTATCGCGCACAAAAATACACCCTATTTAGCGCCAAAGAAGCCGATTTTACAGCGCTTTCGGCCGATCCCCTGCAAACAAATTTCGCAGCGGGCATACTTCCTCCGCCACGCTCTGTTGGGGTGGACTTGATCAACTCTAACCTTAATAATTACCTGGCTTACCCCAGATTACCGGCAGATTCTGTTAAAACAGCAAAATATCGCTCAAAATTTCAGCTGGACTACCTTGCCAGCAGCGGCGTTGGCGTTGCAGTTAACTCATTCGGTAACTCAGGCCTGGCAAGCGGTGTACAGGGCATTTTTAGTGATATATTAGGGCGTAACCAAATCTACGCCGGCCTTGCTATCAACGGCGAGCTTTATGATTTTGGCGGGCAATTTATGTACCTTAACCAGGAAAGCCGCTGGAACTGGGGGGCAGGTATATCACATATCCCCTACCGCTTTGCCACTTATAATGAGGTGCCAACTAATTATAATTTTAACAATAAGATCGTTTCAGCCACGGAAGCACGTTATGATATCGTGCGTGTTTTTCAGGACCAGATATCAGTATTTACATCATACCCATTATCAAAGGTACACCGCGTTGAATTTGGCACCGGCGCAACACAATATTATTACAGGGTTGATAGGAGCAGCTACTACTACGATAAGGCCAACAACAACTACCTTGGCTATGATAAACAAAAAATAAGTTTGGATAAGTATAATTCTGACCCTTACAATAACGGTGTGCAGTTGAATTCCTTCAGTGTGTTTCAGCTTAGTACAGCCTTGGTAGGCGATAATTCTTTTTCAGGAGTGGCATCGCCTTTAAGTGGTTTTAGGTACCGCATAGAGGCTGAATATAATGTGGGCACTTACAAATTCTTTTCGCCAACTATTGATTTGCGTAAGTACCTGCGCCTGGCACCGGTAACACTTGCTGCCAGGTTATATGGTTACGGCAGGTTTGGTGATGCAAAAGGGCTTTACCCTTTATTTTTGGGCTATCCTTTCCTTATGAGGGGTTATGAATCACAAACATTTTATAACAATAACGGCAAGCCAAGCAATGGCTTTACTATTGATCAGTTATCCGGCTCGCGCATTGCAGTGAGTAGTTTTGAGGTAAGATTGCCATTTACCGGCCCCGAAAAATTATCGGCTATAAAATCGAAGCTGCTCTTTTCTGAACTTAACGTATTTTTTGATGCCGGTTTGGCATGGAACGCTGGTAACGAAATAAAATTTGGCCTTGCGCCCGACGTTAAAATCGTAGACGGTAAAGCGGTATATAATACCAATCAGCGGGTACCCGCGTTAAGTACCGGTATATCTTTACGGGTTAACCTTTTTGGCTACTTTGTGTTAGAGCCATATTTCGCGTTCCCGCTTAACCGTACCGATATAAAGAAACCTGTTTTTGGTTTGGGCTTTACCCCGGGGTGGTAATTTAATTGCTGCAATAAAGCTAAGGCACGGTATTAGCCTATAAGCAGTATTATGAAAATAATACTGCTATACATTGCATTTTGTGCTATTATTACTACAGCTACTGCGCAACCGTCAGTTTCAGAATCCGTTTCACCGGGCAAAAAACCTGCTGAAGTGATGAATGCTAAAAATGATATTGTAGCCAATATTGCCACCTTTGGCTCATCTACCATATTTTCCAAAACGCTTACCTCATGCGGACTGATACAAACGTTCAATAATCATGGCCCTTTAACCGTGTTCCTGCCGCCTGATAGTGCTTTTAAAAATTTGCAGGCTAACCAACTAAATTATTTGTTGCTGCCGGTAGCAAAGTACGATCTTATTGCTCTGCTAACCTACCACGCATTGCCGGGTAATATTTCGGCAAAGGCTATTGCAAAGCAGATTAACCGGCAAAAAGGCTTGGCTGTTTTCAGAACCATAAGTGGCGCGCCACTTAAAGCGCAATTTGATGATAATGGAAATATTGTTTTGATTGATCAATCAGGCGGCAAAAGCATAATTAAAGAAAGCGATCTGAAACAACAAAACGGTGTTATACACATGGTTTCTAACGTATTAATGCCAGATTTTAAGCCCATATAAATCTACGTTTTTATGACAAACCATTAGCCCGGGTTTTGCGTAATTTTGATAAACATGATAATAGATATGAAAAAAATAGCAGGAGCGTTACTTATGCTGTTTACCATAGCGGCAGTTGGATGCGAAAATACCAATGGCCAGCAAGTGAAAAGAACAGCAGCTAAAACTGCCACCGAGTGGAAAAAGATTCTTACCGCTAACCAATACCATATTTTGGTTGAAAAAGGTACAGAAACGCCTTTTGAAAATGCTTATTATGACAATCATCAAAAAGGAGTATACGTTAGCGCCGCAACCGGCGAGGTATTATTCTCGTCAGAAGATAAATTTGATAGCGGAACCGGATGGCCAAGCTTTGTAAAACCTGTTGATGCTAAAAAAGTAGAAATAATTGTAGACAACAGCTACGGCATGCAACGCGAGGAAGTTGTTGAACGCAGCACCGGCCTGCATTTAGGCCACGTTTTTGATGACGGGCCCAAGTCTCGCGGTGGCAAACGGTACTGCATGAATTCGGGCGCGCTTAAATTTATTAAGCAGTAAGCCGCCTGTTGGTATTAATTGAAGGTCGTACTTGTTGCGGCCTTCTAACGCCACTTTCAAAGTTCAATGCAGCAGTAAGGTCTATCCAATCCGGGTTAACAGGTCTTATCATTCTTTCTTTTTGCGGACGGGTATAAGTACTCACAGTTTTAAAGCGCTCCATCGCCATCTCTTCATTATTTATCTCCTCAAAATAAACCAGCCTGTTTAATTGCTTTGAATTATCAAAAAACAAAGTAGGCATCTCATTATAAAACTTGATGGTTTTTAACAGGTCTGAACACAGGCCCACATGCAGGTTATTACGGTTTCTGTCGGTTATGATATAAATAAAGCGCTTCATTTGATAATAAAATTTGCTGATGAAAAAATAATTACTAACTTTATGAGCATAAAATTACTAATTAATTTAGCAATTCCAAATTTTATGGCAAATATTTCTTTAAATATTAAATTTCTTCGGAAGAAAAAAGGTCTTACCCAGCAACAGTTTGCAGATGAGGTAGGTATAAAAAGATCATTAGTGGGCGCGTACGAAGAAGAACGCGCAGAACCAAAGTATGATCTGCTAAAAAAAATAGCATTATTTTTTGACGTTAGTCTTGACGATTTTATTAACGAAGAAATAAACGAAAAATGGGTGCCTAAGCCCAAAGGCAACCCTGATAATATACGTGTACTGGCTATATCAGTTGATAAAGAAGATAACGAAAATATTGAAATGGTGCCGGTTAAAGCAAGTGCAGGTTATCTAAATGGTTATGCAGACCCTGAATATGTATCTAAGCTACCTAAATTTTATTTACCCATGTTTAAACAAGGCACTTACAGGGCGTTTGAAATAAATGGCGATTCTATGCTGCCATTAGCATCAGGCACTACTATAATAGGTGAATATGTACAAAACTGGGCCGATGTTAAACCTGGCCAAACCTATGTTGTTATATCAAAAACCGAAGGCGTAGTTTATAAAAGAATAGGTAATAAATTTAAAGATAATAAAAAGCTGAAGCTGGTATCAGACAACCCCGTTTACGAGCCTTACGAAATAAACGGCGAAGATGTGCTGGAACTGTGGAAAGCCAAGGCCTATATATCCATGCAACTGCCGGAGCCTATGCCCGAGCCAACAATGGAAAGCCTTACTAATATGATGGCACAGATGCAAAGATCTATCAGCAATTTACAGCAAAATAAAAATTAAATACTTTTTAAGGGTTTTATTTAAAGGAAAAAGAGCGTGTTTTTTTTACAGCAACATTTAAGTTACATAGAAAAAATTAAACCTTGAGCCTATACCTTTATCTTATACTAAAACAATAAAACCGTAAAAAATGAAAAAAGTATTATTAGTAGGCGCCTTTGTATTAGGCATTAGCGCTGTTAGTTTTGCACAAGGTGGTCCTGGTGGCAGAATGGGCCGCACACCAGAGCAACGACTTGAGAGTTTAAAAACTTCAATTACCGGTATAACTGATGCGCAATCAGCAAAGTTACTAGTTGTTTATCAGGCTCAAGCAAAAAGCCAGGATAGCGTAAGAACCGCCTTAAATGGTGATTTTAGCGGTATGAGAGAGAAAATGGCTCCAATTACTGCTTCAACTACAGCAAAATTAAAAACCATTTTAACTCCTGAGCAATTTACTGCTTACGAAAAAGTACAAGCTGAGAACGCTGCCCGTGGTGGCGGTCCTCGCTAGTCAATCTATTTTTGATTTAACAAAAAAGCCTTTCGGAAATTTCGAAAGGCTTTTTTGTGCGCCCGGCGCAACAGGGTTAAATAAAAAATCCGCCCTGAATAATCAAGACGGATCCAAAAACTAAAAAGGGTTAATTGTAATGGGCTTATTTAATAGCTTGAAAAAAAGCAAGGCTTTGATTTGGAACCGCTTTTAATACAACCTCAGTGCCTCCTTTTACCAGGTCAACAAAATAAACCACTGGTTCTGCACTGTTGTTTTCATATTGAATAACATGGCTAACAGTATAGTCGGCGTATTTAGTTTTGATCTCTTTGCGGTTTGCTTCTGGTAAAAGCAATACAGAAATTTCCTGGGTACGACCAAGGTATTCGCCGTCAAGGTCATAGAATGCAGTGAACTTACCATTTTCTGTAAGGAAATCAACTTTCTGGCAGTTTGGAGTTACTGTCCAAACAACGTTTGATGCATTTACGTATTCTGCTGAGAATTTGTTAAGTGCGGTATATGATACATTTTTTTCACCTTCAGCTTTGGCTTTTTTTCCACCGTCTGCAAATGCAGTTACACTAAACATAGTAGCGATCGCTGCTGTAATAAATAATTTTTTCATTGTCTTAAATTTTAAATCCATAACAAAAGTATGTTGTTGTTAACGATTTGGCAAATATTTTTGAATTTTTATGATAATTTCATAACAATACCCAATAGAGATTAAAAAATTTTAATATTTTTAACTACAAAGGTGTATTAATTACAATATCTTTAATTTACTTAGTGTATAAAATACAATGAAAAAATTAAATGTGTACCAAACACACTAAGCAAGACATTAGCATGACAAAAAATGGCCAAATTTTAACTGTAACGCCATATTTACAGAAATTTAACACAGTGACAATTTACTGACAAACTTGTGATTCAAGGTTTTCTTAACATTATTTTCTTATAATAAAAAGCTCTTTTTGCTGCATAAAACCGTTAAAAAGCGCTTAATCTTCAACAAATTACCAACAAACATTTGCACTGTAATAATTATATCGTAATATTGCGATATAATTATGGGTGTAACACGTACTGATATATTTTCTGATGAGCAAAACCATTTAGCGGTTATGCTAAAAGCTATTGCACATCCGGCGCGTATAGCTATACTGGAGCATATTATAAAAGCTAATGCTTGCATCTGCGGTGATTTGGTTGATGAGTTGGGACTTGCGCAGGCAACCATATCGCAGCATTTAAAAGAACTCAAAAATGCAGGTTTAATACAGGGTACAATTGAGGGTGCAAGCGTTTGCTATTGTATTGCGCCTAAAGCCTGGGCCTTACTAAAGGCCAATTTAAATACGTTTTTTGATTCGTACACCGAACCAAAAACCTGCTGTTAAAAAATTTGACTACAATAATCGCAATATTGCAATAATATAATAACTAAAATTAAAATGGAAACGATAAAATTGGAAGCCTTTAAACAACAGCTAAATGCTAATACCACCTTAACGCTACAGTTTAAATATGCAGAAGATAAATGGGTAGATGCAGACTACCATATTACCGAGATAAAGCAAGCGCCCATAACGTCTGTTGATTGTGGCGGTGTAATGAATGCCTGGACAGAGATAATTGTACAGCTATGGGAGCCACAGAGCCAAACTAAAGACAGGGCCATGGCGGTAGGCAAAGCATTGTCTATTATTAACCTGGTTGAGAAAGCCCTACCATTAAACCCGAACGGGATAGTTAAAATAGAGTTTGGCAACTCCAAATTTGATACCCGGCAAATGCTGCCGCAAGCCTTGGTTATTGAGGATGATAACCTGGTGGTTGATTTAAGGCCGGATACCGTTCAATGCAAAGCCATTGACAGGGGTGGTAATTGTGGCACCAATGATGAAGGAGAGGAATGCTGCGCACCCGCCGTAGAGGTTAAACCCAAAATCCAATTAAAAAACTTAGCCGTTGCGGCCGATTGTTGCACACCGGGTTCAGGCTGTTGTTAAATGTTACCGCTTATTATAAAATATAAAAAGGCAATTGTTATTACTACATCCGTAGTAGTGTTGCAACTAATTTTTGGCTGGGACGCCAAATTTTGCATCATCAACCTTATTTGGTTGTTAGTATAATAGATATGAAGAAAATTTTAGTGTTATGTACGGGTAACAGCTGTCGCAGCCAGATAGCGCATGGTTATTTACAGTTTTTTGCCGGTAATGAGGCGCAGATCTACAGCGCTGGTATAGAAACGCACGGTGTTAACCCAAAAGCTATTGAGGTGATGGCCGAAGACAATGTTGATATTTCGCATCATACATCTAATAACGTTGATGAATATTCGGGTATTGACTTTGATGCCGTGATAACGGTTTGCGACAATGCTAATGAGGCTTGCCCCTTCTTTCCCGGCCAAGTAGCGCGCTTTCATCAAAACTTTCCGGATCCGGCTAAGGCAAAAGGTACACAGGAAGAAATAATGAAAGAATTTAGAAGTGTTAGAAATTTGATAAAGGCCTACAGTGCCGACTTTGTTTTAAACCATGTTAAATAATTAATAACTTATTGACTTTTTATTATTCACCACCATACTGCTCCACCGTCACAGCCTCCATCCATTCCACCGCCGAATCATCTAATTTTTCATTTACGGCTATATGGCTCATGGCGGTTTTAGCGGTGGCGCCGTGCCAGTGCTTTTCGCCAGGGTAGATATAAACTACATCACCCGGAAAAATATTTTGCCGCTCCTCCCCCTCGCGCTGCACCCAACCTGCGCCCGCAGTTACAATTAACGTTTGGCCTAGCGGATGGGTATGCCAAAAGGTATGCGCGCCGGGCTCAAAAGTAACCAGCAAAGAAAAAGACTGCGCAGGTGCAGGCGGCTCAAAAAGCGGATCGATACGCACTACTCCTGCAAAATATTCTTTAGAAGCATAGCTTGAAGGGCGCGAGCCGCTGCGTTTTATTTCCATGGTAACATATTTATGGCACTAATATACACTACTACTAATTTGAAAGAAAAATATTTAGCTTAGATACTCGCGATTCATTCGTTATGAAAAAAATTTCTATCTTAATACTCATCTGTTTTTTGTTGGCTATATGCGCTAGTGCGCAAAAGTTTAATAAGTCGGTAAATAAAGATTCTCTCTTAAAGGTGATACTAAAAGAGCTTCCTGAAGAAAAAAGGCAGGAATTACTTGACAACTATAATTCAGGTAACGACCAATCGAAAGAGTTTATTTTATTTATGTTTTCGATGCCGAGAAGTAGCAAAAGCGAGCTAACAAAAAACATTGATACCAACTACCCGAAAATAGAATTTCTAAAAAATCAATATGCTAAGTTGGTCCCGGATAATTATGTAGTGTCAATTGAATTCAATCCCGAAAACAAGTTGATCAGTACTAAGGAAACAATTGATTTAAGAATAACCCAATCCAAGGGTAAAGAAACGATAGTTACTCAAGAATGGAATTTAGCGTATGACTCTCCCAAACTCAAAAAAATGCTTACCCAGCTTGGTTGGACAGCCAGCACTGTGATAAATATTAAAAAGTGGCTTTCAGATGCAAATTCCATTTCTATTGAGAACGGCAAAACAACAACAATAGGTTTTGCAAGAAGCGGCTTGGGCAAATATTCATACCTGCTTTTTGATAAAAATTTAAATGCCCGAGAAACCAAAAAATATAATGATGGATGCTTATATATTTTCTACAGGGATAATATTGTTTTGCAATATGGTGGCGGCGCTGTTGGGCCACAATGTTTTCCGGATTAACTTATAAAACTTAGTCATCCTATTAAATGAAAAAACCGATCCTGCTGATACTTATTGTAGTACTCTGTCCGCCTTTGGCAGGGATATATGGTATTTTACATGATCAGTTTACATACACCATCAGCCCTGAATATTATACCAAATTTAAGTTTTATCAGTTTGAGTTAGCCGATGATTCAAATAGCGGCGAAGCGATCTTCCAAAACCCACGATTAGCTGTGGCTGCTGTTGGTTTTATGGCCACATGGTGGACGGGTATTTTAATAGGTTTGGGGATAGGGCTGACAGGTTTATTTCAGCCGAATGCCAAAACCATGTTAAAAAGCAGTATCAAAGGTATAGCAATAGCCATTTCGCTAGCCGCGACAGCAGGATTGATCGGATTAGCCTACGGCAGCCTTTACCTTGCTGACACCGGGGTTAGCTGGTGGCTGCCGCCTAACCTGATAGATAAAAAAAACTTTATAACGGTAGGCTCCATGCATAACTTTAGCTATTGGGGAGCGGTTATAGGGTTGATTGGTGGCATAGTTTATCAAATTATAACAGCGCGTAAAAACAATCCGGACTTTAAAAGCATACTGTCAGGAGCAATTTATTTTGGACTAAAAAGAAAACCAAGGGCATGATAAATTATTGGACTTTGTTTCAGAAGATAAAGCACCTGGCCTTCTTTATCGCAATTGCAAATTTTATATTTTTGATGGGCTGTCATTCTGATACGGATAGCGTCAGAAAAGATGACACAACAGCGGTATTAACAATCTTACTGGATAGCGCTCTTCATGAGAATGGACTGGCAAGGGCTGCGCAACTAAAGCTTTCTAAGCCCTTCGGCGATACAACTGTCTTTCTATATAACAAAACCTTGATGGGTCATTTACCAAAAGATCTCCCTCATAAACTATTAACTGAAGACGAGATTTGTCACTTGATGACTATAAGCAATAAAACAGATTTGCAATTCCTTGAATTGGATGAATTCGTAAAAACTTCAACCGGCTACCGCGTAGCACTCGGCACCCACTGTATGTGGAGAGGCGCCATACAAAACTACCGCCACACAACATCAAAATGGATTTGTGAGCGCCAAAAGTACTGTAACGCCATTTTGAATATGGATTTAGTGAAACATGGCGATAATATAACCGGAGGCAAGGCAATTGTTGCAATATACTAGCAAATAGTTCTACAGATGTTAGCTCTAATACTTTAAACATCCTTGGCCCGTTATTTGCATTTTTGAGGGAATGAGAGTAAGGTTTGTAGCTTATGGCATTATTTTATTGTGGTTAGCGCTAGGTGTTGGCTGCGGCCCCATAAGGTCTGTAGGCAGAAACCCAAGGAACTCCACTCGCGCTGGCTGGGATACTTTGCCCAACTACAAAAAAGGTTCCTTTCAAAATCTTACCGAACGGCTCGACTCTGCAGTTAAATCTAAAAAATGGCTTTTTCTGCACAAGCGGCCGGCAACAATAAGGCCATCCAATCCGTTGCCCTGGGTTAAAACAGATCTGAATAAACTCGCGGCACCCGCACCTACGTTGGTTTGGTTTGGGCATTCCTCGTTACTTATCAAGACTGGGCAGGGCAATATTCTTATTGATCCAATTTTTAGTAATCACGCCGGTCCGGTACCCGGTCTGGTAACGGCATTCAAAGGCACCATGAACTATAAAGCCGAAGACATGCCGCCAATTGATGTGCTCATTATTTCACACGATCATTACGATCATCTGGATTTTCGTACACTAAAAAAATTAAAAAGCCGGATCAAAATGGTGGTAGTACCCGTGGGCGTAGGTGCCGATCTGCGCTACTGGGGATTTGATCCAAAGAAAGTGACAGAACTTAACTGGAACCAATCGGTAACTATATCCGGCGGACTTAAAATAACCGCCTCGCCTGCTCAGCATAAAAGTAATCGTACTACTTATAATACAGCTAACAAAACCCTTTGGGCGTCTTTTGTGATACAAGCAGACCAATACAAATTATATTACGGCGGCGACGGAGGCTATGGCGCACATTTTAAACAGATAGGTAAACAGTATGGCCCATTTGATCTGGCACTGTTGGAATGCGGGCAGTACAGCCCCAACTGGCCCTGGACACATTTAACATTTGGCGAAACCGTAAAAGCTGCTGCCGACCTGCAGGCCCGCTTGCTGCAACCCATACATTGGGGCAAGTTTGTAGCTGCGGACCATCCCTGGAACGAGCCTATAGAAAAGCTGATCCCGGCTGCTGAAAAGGCGGGTATTATTTTAAACGTTCCGCGCATTGGGGAACCCTATACTTTGGGCGATGAACCTAAGCAGAAGGTTTGGTGGGATTTTGACTAGGCTTAACAATTCTCAACAAAAACCCTAACTTAGGCTATGCAAGCCGCCGAAATATTAAAGCAACATCTTTTTAAAACAATCAACCTAACAGATGAGCAATTTGATTATGTATTTGCGCATTTTAAGCCCAAATCTTATAAAAAAGGGCAATCTCTTATTACCGCAGGCGATAATGTAGACTGCGAGTATTTTGTGTTATCGGGCTGCTTAAAATCTTTTTATATTAATGATGATCTGAAAATGTTTATCCTGCAGTTTGCCATGCCAACCTGGTGGACATCGGATTTCAATGCTCTTTATACCGGCAGCAAGGCAAATATTAATGTAGATTGTATTAATGATGCGGAAGTTTTGTGCCTCACCAATGCCGACCGCGAAAAACTATGCACAGAGCTGCACCCCATGGAACATTTCTTCCGCTGGCGAACCAATAAAGGTTATGTTGCCAGTCAAAAACGCCTGTTGTCTGTAATGAACAACGATGCCAAAAGCCGTTATGAAGAGTTGTTAAAAATGTACCCTCAATTGTATAACATCGTACCCAAAAACCTGATAGCCGCCTATTTAGGTGTATCGCGCGAAACCCTTAGCCGCTTGTACAGTCATGAAAAGTGATGTACGTCACATAAAATCAGTCGCCATTGGTATGTGATGTAGGTCACACGCTTACCCCGGTTTTCCTGTGCAACTTTGTTTTGTTATTTAAAACATAAAAGACAATGGAAAATCAAAAATTCACAATCGAAAACACCCAAAGCAATATTGACTGGGTAGGCCGCAAAGTTACAGGCGCACACAACGGCACCATCGCTATTAAAGCCGGTGTACTAACATTAATAGATCAAAAACTCACCGGCGGCCGGTTTATTATCGACACTACAGCAATCGATATCCTTGATGTAACAGACCCTGCCACCAACGCCCAATTTGCCGGGCACCTGGCATCTGATGATTTCTTTTCAAGCGAAAAACACCCTGAAGCAGCCTTGGATATCATAAGAGTTGAAGGCAACCATGTAACAGCCGACCTCACTATTAAAGGCATTACCCACCCCATAGCATTTGATGCTGAGGTAAACGTAAACGGCGACACGCTTAGCGCATCTGCCAAATTAGTTGTTGATCGTACTAAATATGATATGAAATTCCGCTCTGGTAATTTCTTCCTAAACCTGGGCGATACCCTGATCTACAACGATTTTGACCTGAATGTAAACATCACCGCTAAAGCAGTTTAACCACTGCTTTAGCTTAAAATTAAAGCCATGCCATACATTAAAATAGAAGTAACCCGCGAAGGCGTTACCCGCCTACAAAAACAAACCATAATAAAAGGCGTAACCGATTTAATTAGCAACACGCTTAATAAGGACCCGCACTTAACCCACGTAGTGATACAGGAAATTGATCTGGACGATTGGGGATATGCAGGCGACCAGGCATCAGTATTAAGAGAACAAGGCATAACAGCCGATAAAAAATAAGACCATGAAACAGCAAACAATAATAATAACCGGAGCATCATCCGGCATAGGCAAGGAAGTGGCCCGCTACTTTCTTATAAAAGGCGACAACGTAGTGATCAATTCTGCTACAGCCGAAAAACTGGAACAGGTATACCAGGAACTGGGTGCAGGCCCAAACCTTGCCATGGTTGCAGGCAACGTAAGCAACAAGCGCACGGGCGAGCAATTATTAGCTACTGCCCTGCAGAAATTTGGCTCGGCAGATGTGCTGGTGAACAATGCGGGGATATTTGGCAACAAACCATTTTTACAAGTGGATGAAGCCTATTTAGATAGCTTTTTAAACACCAATCTTAAAGGTACTTACTTTACAACGCAAGCGGTTATCCCGCAAATGCTTAAACAGCGTGGCGGTGTGGTTATTAACATAGGTACGCCATTGGTTGGGCATGCTTTGGGTGGTGCCCCTGCTACAGCACCTATTTCCAGCAAAGGTGCCATACATGCCTTAACTTTACAGCTGGCCGCGGAGTTTGGCAAAGACAATATTCGTGTAAACACAATCGCTCCGGGAGTTATCCGCACCCCAATGCATGGCGAAACTGCCGATGCAAACGCCGGTATACACCTGCTTAATCGCGTTGGCGAGGTAGCCGATGTTGCCGAAATGGTTTATACCGTAGCAAAAAGTAATTTTATAAGCGGTGCCATTATTAATGTGGATGGTGGCATGGGCGGCGGTCATAATTTAAATTAATACTATAATGGAAACGCAATCAAAAGACGCAATGGCCATTTCAAAAGTGTTGGAAAACTATTATTTTAAGGGAATTTACACAGGTGACGTAAACATTTTGAACCAAATTTACCACCCCGGCACGCTGTTATTTGGTGATGTAAAGGGACAACCGTATGCCAAGACACTAGCCGAATATTTAAACGGTGTAGCCAACCGCCAAAGTCCGGAAGATGCGGGTACACCGTTTAAGGGCGAGATAATTCAGATAAGGGTGGTGCAATCAATTGCTGTAGCCGAAGTAAAGGTAAAGATGTATGATTTTAAGTATACCGATTTTCTATCTTTCCATAAAATTAACGGCAAATGGCTCATTGTAAACAAAATGATGAGCGACGTTAACCCATAAAAACTTAAAGCCATGTGGTACAATACAAAAGCAACAGCGCTATTAGGCATACAATACCCCATATTACAGGGGCCGTTTGGGGGTAACCTTTCGTCAGTTGAGTTAGTGTCGACGGTGTCAAACATGGGCGGCTTGGGTGGATACGGGGCCTACACTTTAAGTCCGCAGGAGATTATTGATGTGGACCGGCAGATAAAGTTGGCAACGAATAAACCCTATAATATTAACCTCTGGGTATTAGACACCGACGCGCTAGATGGTACGGTAACCGACGCCCAATTTGAAAAAACGAAAGCCTTATTCAAACCCTATTTTGACGAGGCCGGGATTGATTTGCCTGCAAAACCCACCCCTTTTAAAACCCGTTTTGAAAACCAGGTGCAGGTGATACTGGAAGTAAAACCCAAGGTGTTCAGTTTTATGTTTGGTGTGCCTTCGGCGGATATTTTAGAGCAGAGCCGCAAAATGGGTATTGTTACCGTTGGCGCTGCCACTACATTGGATGAAGCTATTTATCTGGAAAACGCGGGGGTGGATATGATCATCGCGTCGGGCTTTGAAGCGGGCGGGCACCGTCCCTCCTTCCTGGCCTCGGCAGAAGCATCTACCATGGGCACCTTTGTGTTGCTGCAGCTGATCAAAGAAAAAGTTAAAATACCGGTTATTGCAGCGGGTGGCATAGCCAACGGGCGGGGCATTGCCGCAGCATTAACTTTAGGTGCCGATGCCGCGCAGATAGGTACCGCTTTTTTGGCAACTGACGAATCAAACGCTTTGCCCATCCACCGGCAAATGTTATTTTCAGATGCGGCAAAGTATACCACGCTATCGCGTGCGTTTACCGGCAGATTAGGCAGAGGCATAACCAGCCGCATAGCTAAAGACGTGCTACATAAAGAAGCCGAACTGCTACCCTTCCCTTTACAAACCACATTTATGGCACCACTGCGTAAGGCTGCTTTAGAACAGGAAAAATGGGATATGATATTGTTTTGGGGCGGGCAGATTGCGCCGATATTGAAGCATACCAAGGCGGCTGAGTTGATGAGAGCGTTAATTGAGGAGACGGGTGATTATTTGAAAGGTTAAAGCATCCTTTGCTATATCATAAGTTAGCTTACCTTTGGGCTCAAATTTGAAAACTATATCTTCATGGCAAAAGCATCCGAAATTAAAGTAGGCAATATACTACGCTTCAATGGCGAACTGGTAACAGTTACCGAAGTAATGCACCGCACACCAGGAAAAGGCGGCGCATTTTATTTAGACAAGTTTCGCAATATTAAAACCGGTAAAATTGTAGAGGCCCGTTTGGGTACCGATGAGCAAGTAGAGATCTGCCGGGTTGAAACCAACGATTTTCAGTATTTATATGAGGATGGAGATTTTATGGTTATTATGGATAATGTAAGCTTTGAGCAGCACACCATTCCAAAAGCACTTTTTGGCCCGGCTGTGAAGTTTCTGAAGGAAGGAATGAGCGTTATTGTTTCCTTTGAAAGCGAAGAGCCCATTATGGCGCAGGCCCCCAACTTTGTAGAGCTGGAAATTACCTATACAGAGCCGGCAGTTAAGGGCGATACTTCATCGGGCGCGCTGAAGTTGGCAACAACAGATAATGGCATTGAGTTAAGGGTGCCGCTTTTTGTAAACCAGGGCGATAAAGTAAGGGTTGATACACGCACCGGAGATTATACGGAACGGGTGAAATAACCATATCGAATTGCAATAAAAAAAGCCGGTAACTAACTTTATCGGCTTTTTTGTTGGGGTGAGGGTAAGGCCAAGAACCCGCAAGTTGTGAATTACCATCATTGTCATTTAATATTTAAGTGCCGTAGCAACCTAAAAACAATCCTAACTATTCATCCTAAGTTGTAAATTAGTGGCTGACAATCAAACTTTATGTATAACACAACAAAACCACAGGTAACACCCAAAACTTTTTTAAAGACAATAAAAATTATTTACCTGGCGCTTTTAACAGGTCAGCTTTTGTTTTTCGTTGTTGCGTTTACACAAACGCCCCGGCATAAATTCGCCCTTGACTTCTCGGACGACCCATTGGTGTTGGTTGTACCCTTGATGGCGGTAATGTCTTTTATCCTGAGTAATATTTTATTCAGGCAGCAACTCGGCATAGCTGTCAATCAAACTACCCTTTCCGGCAAACTTACCAGTTATCAAACAGCTTCTATTATCAGGTTTGCCGTGATAGAGGGGACATCATTATTTTCAATAGTAGCTTTTTTAATAAGCGGAAATTTATTTTTTGCGGCAATTTTTGGTTTGCTAATTTTAATGTTTATTGTCAATCACCCATCTAAAGATAAAGTTGAAAACGATCTGAACCTAAGCTATGAAGAAAAAATGGAGATGGAGTGATTGGCTGCTGAGGGCGATAGAATAGAAATGAAGTACCAATACAATATAGACTGGCTTAAACATAAATTCGACCGTGGTGAAGCGCTTAAATTTTTATTCTTCTGGGGGCATTCAAATGCGCTAAATGAGAAGGTCGGCAAATTTTGTTTCAGTCAATGGTTTGAATTACCTTTTTTAGTTGATGGCATAATTTACAAAACTGCCGAACATTGGATGATGGCTAATAAAGCGGCATTATTTAATGATTTCAATACACATCAAAAAATTATTAATGCAAAAAGCCCAGGGGAAGCAAAAGAATTAGGAAGACAAGTTCTAGGATTTGATGAACAGATTTGGGCGACAAACAGATACGACATTGTTGTAAATGGAAACATACATAAGTTTAATCAGCATTCTGTATTAGCTGATTTTTTAATGAATACTAAAGACAGAGTATTGGTTGAAGCAAGCCCTATTGACAAAATATGGGGTATCGGCCTATCCAAAGATTCAGAACAAATTGACAACCCCTATTTTTGGAATGGCCAAAATTTACTAGGATTTGCATTAATGGAAGTAAGAGACTTTCTGGTAAATTTTGGTCGTTTCGAATACCCAGGTAGCAATTTGATTCTGCCATGGCAAACTTATCCGGAAGTTGATCCAAATGATTTATTTTGGCGTATGGGGCTCGGTGAAACTGTCTTATCTGACTTCTTCAACTATTATGATTCTCTCAATGCACATGAGAAGGTTATTTTTCGTATTTGCAAGCCGACACCATTTAAATGGAAAAGTTTTTTTAACGAGTAGGGTTGGCGATAAAACAAAAAACCCGATCATCTCTGACCGAGTTTTTACTCATTATGTGCGGAAGAAGGGATCTCGTCAAGAAAATTGTTCAATATATCGTACCTCCGCGTTCCCCATTTATTTTTAAGTGCGATGGATCGGATCTCAGCCTCCGACGCGACTGAGATATAGATAACAGCATTATCAGGGTTTATAAATTGCATTAAGCCTTTAAAATCCCCTGATCGAAATATGTTGAGGAGAATATTAGTATCCAGCAAAAGATTCATTACTTATCTTTTGCTATCTGATCAAGAAGATCTTTCCACTCGTCTTTTGAGAAAGGTTCAGGTTTGGGAGAGTTCTCAAGTGCCTTAATAACGCTTTCATTGTTCTTGCCTGTTTTTAAACCGAAGGCAGTTGTTCCTCCGGCGGCAATAATTTGTTCAGGAGACACCGTTTTATGTGTTCTGAATAACCCACTATTTGTTGTTTGATCAGACTTCATGTTCCCTCCCTTTTATAACATTCAAAGATAAAAATAATTCAAACAAAAAACCCAGCCATCACTGACCGGGTTTTCTTTCATTATGTGCGGAAGAAGGGACTCGAACCCCCACGCCGTGAAGCGCCAGATCCTAAGTCTGGTGCGGCTACCAATTACGCCACTTCCGCATTAGGATTTTTAATGAGTGGCAAAGATAGCTTTATTTAACACATTAAGAAAAGTAATTTAACATTTTTAACTACATACCTGTAAACGTGGCAGTTTACCTCTGCACTCACTTGTTTCGTCTCGCAATTATGGGCATTGGTCTACTTTAGTGTTCTGTAATATACTTTTTGCATACTTTTAAATCGAACTTAAATACATATGAAAATACGTTTTATAGCATTAGCGGCAAATATACTGCTCACAGCTTCCTCCTACGCAGGCACTCCGCCAAAAAGCAAACTATATATAGCTAACTACGAGAACGTGCTGGGCACGTCCTTTGAAATTAAAATAAAAGCACAAACCGATGCCGGAGCCCAAAAGGCCGAGGCAGCGGCTTTGGTTGAAATAGACAGACTAAATAAAATATTAAGTGGCTATGATGCCGACAGCGAATTTAGCAACTGGATGCGTGCCCCGCAAAAACCGGTAAAGGTATCAGTTGAATTATACGATGTATTGGCGTTGTTTGATCGCTGGCGCGAAAAAACAGGTGGTGCTTTAGATGCATCCGCAGAAACAATTAATAAATTGTGGCAAGACGCTGCGGCTAAAAACACGTTACCAACCGCTTCACAGATAGCATCTGCCCTGGCGCAAGTGCATCAGCAGCATTACCTATTAGATGCCAACGCGCACACAGCTTTAAGAACCAGCAACGCTGCGCTAATACTCAACTCATTCGCTAAAAGTTATATTATGAACAAAGCAGCGTTGGCGGCTATGGCTGTTACGGGTGTTAATGGCCTGGTGATGAATATTGGCGGCGATATATTGGTACGTGGCAATCATACTGAGCAAGTAAATGTAAGCAACCCCAAGGCCGACTACGAGAACGCTGCACCAATAGCAAAGTTGAATGTTTCGGGCTTAACCATAGCTACCAGCGGCAATTACCGCCGCGGGGAGCAGATTGGCGGTGTGTGGTATTCGCACATTGTTGACCCACGCACGGGGCAACCTGCCGGGGGTGTGATAAGCGCTACGGTAGCTGCCCCCAATGCAACTGATGCCGGTGCACTGGCTACCGCATTGAATGTTTTAAGTGTAATTGATGGTAAAAAACTGGTAGCAAGTATACCCGGAGCGGAATTTATGCTGATAACGGCGGATGGGAAGCGCGTTACAAGCGCCGGTTGGGATAAGCTGGAACGTCCGGAGGAAAAAACTGATGTGGTAACCCCATGTTCTACTATCTGGCAACAATCCTGGGATGCTAACTATGAATTGGCTATAAACTTTGAGTTGGCCACTCAGCCGGGTATACGGGCAAATCGCCCTTACATTGCGGTATGGGTGGTTGATGCCGATAAAAAGCCGGTACGCCAGATAGCGCTTTGGATGCGTGCAGATAAGGATAAATATACATGGGATCTGCGATCATGGTATGCTGTTTATTACAAGGACATGATTGCTGATAAGCCATCCGTTAGCTCTACAACAAGCGCAACCCGGTCGGCTGGTAAATACACGCTTAAATGGGACGGCAAAGACGATAAGGGCAATTTGGTTAAACAGGGAACTTATACGTTGTATATTGAAGCCGCCCGCGAACATGGCACCCACCAGTTGATGAAACAGGACATAACGGTAAGCAAACCCCAACCGCAACATTTTGATTTAGGCGGTAATGTTGAGGTGAGTTCGGCATCAATAGATCTTCGTAAAAAAGCAGATGACTAAGAATAAAACAACAACTATTGCAGCCGATAAGCGCCCTAAAAGCGCTTTTGAAAAGAAAACAGCTGCATTTTCGCGCTGGCTGCACATTTACCTTTCTATGCTGAGCTTTGTGGTTGTGCTTTTCTTTTCGGTAACGGGGCTTACCCTTAACCACGTGGGTTGGCTTAACGGCAAAGAGATAGAGCACAAACACAAGGGCATTGTACCTGCAGCATGGGTAAATACTACCGACACGGCGCAAATAAAAAAACTGGAAATAGTAGAATTGTTGCGTAAAAATTATGGCGTTAAAGGCTATGTAAGCGACTTTTTAATACAGGATGACGAATGCTCTGTATCGTTTAAAGGGCCGGGCTACAGCGCCGATGCCTTTGTGGACCGTAAGACCGGGAGTTTTGAACTTACGGAAATTAAATCAGGACTGGGTGCCGTGCTGAACGATTTGCACAAGGGCAGAGATACCGGCGCGGGCTGGAGCTGGCTAATAGATGCATCGGCAATATTTTTGATCCTGGTTTCGTTAAGCGGTTTGGTAATGCTATTATTTTTAAAGAAGAAAAAGGTAAGCGGTTTGCTGATAGCCATTTTAGGCGGGTTGATCTGCTGGTTAGTTTACTATATATTGGTGCCTTAGCAAGAAATAAATACGCGCAGGCTTACAAAAAAGTGTAGGCCCCAGCTGTGTCTTGTTCCGCTTGTCTTAAAACCCACAGAATACTGAAATACAATTACTTATATAATATTTACAGCTAACTTTCCTGACGAATAAGTTATTTCGCTTTGTTCCGGTTATAAATACAAACTACTATCTGCCAACTGCTTACTTAAAATACTGCTCCGCTTTGTTCCGCTTGCTTCGCCCCTACGAACGGAACAGGAGTTATTTTTTTCACATTAGAAAGTTTTACATTAAGCAGTTAGCACAATAATTTTATAATTATATTTCGCCATTAAATTAACCTGCTTATGAGCAAAGCCTACAAAATATTTTGTGCCGATAGCCTGCCATTTTTAGATGAAGTGAGGCCCCTTTTTGAAAATGTTCAAATTGATTATTGGCCCGAACCTTTTACCATTACTGACGAGGCTTACAAAAATGCTTTTGATAATTACGAGGGAGTAATAACCACCCACACGGTTAAAATTGATAGTCGTTTGTTTAGCGATACTTCTAAAGTAAGGGCGCTTTCAAGCTACGGTACCGGCCAAGATTATATGGATAAACCGTTTTTGGCATCAAAAGGCATCAAAATAGCAGGTATAAATGTTGAGCATGTTTATTCTACTGCCGAACTGGCCTTGGCGCTGGGTTTAAACTGTATCCGTAACATTACCACTTCAAACAATTACGTTAAAAGGGGAGAATGGGATAACACCGCGCTAACGCTTTATATGGGCGATAACCTGTATAACAAAACATGGGGCATTGTGGGTATGGGCAAAATAGGTGTTGCATTGGCCAATATGCTTAAGGCCTTTAACTGCAAAGTTATTTACACTGCCAATAGCAACCATCAAAACGAATGGGAATACTGCACCAAGGAGGAGTTACTAAAGCGAAGTGATATTATATCATTGCATTTACCCCTTAACGCAAACACAGCAAATTACATTGACGAAGCTGAATTAAAGCTAATGAAGCGTACGGCAATACTCGTTAATGTGGCACGCGGCAAAGTGGTTAATAATGCAAAGCTTTATCAATATTTAAAAGAAGGTTTAATAGCCTCTGCGGCACTTGATGTAACCGACCCCGAACCACTTGGTGACACCGTTATTGCCAATATACCTAACTTATTAATTACACCACACATTGGCACCGCAGCAGCTTATACCCGCAGGCAAATGACACAAGCGGCAATAAGTAATTTACTGAAGCTATTAGCGGAAGATTAATCGTCTATAGCTTCAATGCCCATTTGCTTAAGCCGTTCCAAATTGTCTTTCATTTCCTGAAGTCTTTCAGGTGAATGGCCCTGCCAATCTGTTACCTCGCCGGTAATCCTTAGCGGTTGGCCAGACCTGTAAGATTTTGTAGGGTTTCCGGGAAATTTCTTGTCAGTTAAGTTAGGATCATCTTCAAAAGCACCGGTGGGTTCTACTATGTAAATTCTGCCTTTGTCATTGCCCAAAGCCAGTTCTGCGCCCCAGGTTGCAGCATCAAGTGTAGCGGTAAAATAAATATATTTAGCTTGCTTACGCTGTCCGTAATTTGAATTAAAGCCCGGAGCAATCAGGTCGCCGGTTCTTAAATTTGCCTTTGTACCGTGATAGTAAATGGCTTGTATCGATGTGCTCATATTGCTTTGCAGATTGATGTTAAAATCAAAACTACAACATGTAAAGCACTAAAAGCGCGCTCTTTAACTATATTTTTTAAAACGCAATAGGATAATAAAACCTGCGTTATACTTACAACAAAAGCCAAACGCGCAATCCAATTAATATATTAAAACATCACTTACCAATCTCAATTGGTGCTTTTAGAAATGCCTATAAATATCCCTTAGCCTGTAGTTGAAATAGCTCTGCGTATTGCCCTTTTTTTGATAATAGTTCTTCATGCGTACCGCTTTCAAGTATAGTGCCGCCATTTAACACCAATATCCTGTCTGCCAGCCGCGCGGTAGAAAACCGGTGCGAAATCAATACGGCTGATTTACCCTCCGTTAATTTAGCAAAGCGCTGAAAAACCTCATACTCCGCCCTTGCATCTAAAGCGGCGGTGGGCTCATCCAGTATTAAAACCTGGCTGTCTTTCATGTAAGCACGCGCCAGGGCCACTTTTTGCCACTCGCCACCTGATAGTTCTATGCCATTGTTAAACCGCCTGCCCAAAGCCTGTTGATACCCTCCCGGTAGTTTTTCAGTAAGCGCATCGGCAAGGCTTTCCTGTGCGGCTTTTTTTATCAAAGACGTGTTGCTAACTTCGCCAATGTTGCCAACTGCTATATTTTGAGAAACCGTCATTTGGTAACGCAAATAGTCCTGAAATATAACACCTATGTTTTGCCTGAGCGCTTTCAGATCATATTCTTTCAGATCAATACCATCTAGCAGAATGCGTCCCTCTGTTGGGTCGTATAAGCGGGCCAGCAATTTTACCAAAGTAGTTTTTCCGGCGCCGTTTTCACCCACAAGCGCCAGTTTCTCGCCGGGATTAAGTGTGAAATTAAGATGCCGGTTGGCCCAGCGTTCGGCGTTATGGTAACGAAAGCCAACGTTTTCAAATGTAAAGCCTTGCCGAATGGGATTTGGAAATGCCAGGGAATTTTTAGCTACGCTGATCTTAGGCATTATTTTGAAAAAATCAAGAAAATCATCCAGATAAATGGCACCTTGAGATACGCTGGTGAAACGATTTAACGTGGTTTCCATCAACGAACTAAGCTGCCGGAAAGAGCCGGCCAAAAACGTAAGCATACCAACAGTTGATTTGCCAATCACAGTTTGGTAAATAATGAAACCATATGCCGCATAATAACCAATGCTTCCCAACACAGAAAAAAACGTACCCCAGCCAGAGCGTTTAATAGCAAGCTTGCTGTTAGCTAAGTAAAATTTGTCGGCAAGAGTTTTAAAACGATTGATAATAAAATCTGATAAGCCGAAGATCTTTACCTCTTTAGCAGTTTCATCACTTGCACCTAAATAACGCAGATAGTCAAGTTCGCGGCGCTCCGGTGTTTGGCTACGGGTTAATGCATAGTTTTTACTGTTAAAATAAGACTCGCCTAAAAACGATGGTATAATTGCAACTACCAACAAAAGAATAAGCCATGGGTTAAAAGTTATTAAACCGGCAAGCAGAAAAGCCATAGATATAAGATCCTGTATCTGGCTCATTACCTGCGATAACAGTATGGATCGACCAACAGTTTGCTGCCGCGCCCTCTCCAGTTTATCATAAAATACAGAATCCTCAAACTGTTCCAGATCAAGCGTAGCTGCGTGGTGCATTATTTTGACAGATGTATGGTTGGAAAATAGATCACCAAGTAAACTGTCGGTTAAAGTGATGCCCCTGTTCAGCGCATCGGTTAACACGGCAAGGCCAAACTCAATACCAACTAATTGCCATAGTTGATGCTGGTCGCCACCGTTTCTGTTCAGATGAATCACCTGGTCTATAATTAGCTTACCCACGTATAGTAAAGCCACGGGCATGGCAGAACGTAACAGGCGCAAGCAAAAACTTAACAATGTTTTCTGCGGACTACTTTGCCATACCAAACTAAAAAGTACAGGCAAATTTTTTAAGGCAGAAAGCCGCTGTTTAAAGGTCAGGTCAGGTTCATTAATACGCTTAGCCATTATTAAGCTGCAAATGTTTTTTTGCGCAGTACACTAATTGCTATAAAAATTACCAGTAATGCTGCTACACCATAACATGTATATATAATGCTATCAGTGCCGCTATTGCTTTTATTGGCAACTGCAATGGCAATTACGGCCCATACGCCTACCAGCCCATAAGGGTATAGTTTCTTTGCGTAAATAACGGCTAGGTTTACTAAACCGGCTATGCATAACATAATTACGGTCCACGTAGCTCCGGAAATTCCCCAGCCGCCCCAACCCGTTTTAGTTAGTAACGCTGCTACATTTGCAATAGATGCTACCGTTACCCAGCCAAAATAAATAGCAAACGGCCATTGCACATATAGCTTTGTCTGTGTATCAGGTACACTGACGTTAAATATTTCTGCATTTTGTAAAATCCTTAATAAGGAAATGAATAATAATGTCATTAACAGAACTGACAATGCTATCTGATCATAAAGCCAAGCCACTACCCACAGCGAATTGGCAATACATGACACAACAAACCACCAGCCTATTTTTGATACCACCTGATTATTTTTAGTGGCAAGGGAGCGCCAACCATAATATACAAAAGCCAGTAAGCCCAAATAAATTACGCCCCAGATAGAAAAAGCGTACCCTGCTGGCGTAAAGTAATTAGCATATCTGCCAGAAATTGTTGCCATTGTGTTGCCGTTGATAAGGCCTGTGTTAGAAAGATAGTTAATAGCAATTGTGGCAATGAGCGCTACCGTATTGGCTATAATTAATGTCTTTTTCATATGGAGTTAGGTACAAAAATAAAGCCGAATATACGGCAACTACGTGTTCACTAGTGCAACAGAAAAATTGTGTCACAACCTGAAAGGGTAAGATGGCTTAAAGACAACAAAAACAAATTGCCGTTTTGTTAATTATTATCAATACATCTTATTAAAACTACCATGAATAATTTTACTAAAGCAATATTGTTGTCGGCTGGAGTCCTGACAATTACTACAACGGCTTACTCACAAAGCATAACCGGCAAAGAGATTGCAGGGACAATGCAGATACAGGGCATGTTTCGCGAGAGCAAACTGGGGCAACTTAACAGCATTTTAAATGCCAACGGAATACCATCACTACCTGATAATAATTACTGGCTCAACCTTTCCATGAACCGTATTTGCAAAAAAATGATATTTGAAAACGGTATTGGTGCAAGTTTTACTTCGTCTTCGGCTGCAAACACAGCCAATGGTATCAGCGCTAAATATAATCAGTTTCAGATATACGGAAGGGTTGGATATAATGTAGCTACCCGCGAAAACATGCGTTTATTCCCTTTTGTGGGGCTAAATTTCTCACAGGCCATGTTACGCATTCGTGATGACAGAAGGATACAAAGCACTTCAGATTTTTCACAAGAGCTATTGAATTCAACATCAAGCAAAACATTATGGAACCCCCGTTTCGGACTGGAGTTTGGCGGTGGTTTTGATTACCTTATTGCTACTAAAGATAAACAGATAGACAATTACACCATCCATCGCTATATTCCAATTGGCGTAAGAATAGGCTATTACTTGCAAACATCAAACGCTGCCTGGAAGATAGATGATCATAACCTTAACAACGGGCCAAGCATAAAGCAAAGCGGTGTATTTGTAAATGTTAATATTGGATTGGGTTATAAAGTGCAAAAGCCATAAAAAACATTTAACCTTTCTTAAACAACAAAGCCTTTCTGACGTATCAGAAAGGCTTTATTGTTTAAGGTTACAGCGTAGTGCGAATGAGACGAGTCTCTATATCTATCCGAGCTTTTCCGACACTTAATGTTTTCTTTCAAAACATACAGTAGGTAAAACAACTTGTAACTCACGTTGCATATCTTCCCTTTTCCAATAAACTACAAAATTTACTTTTGCCGATTTTATTTGGTAACCGCTCGCAGCAATTTCATTTATACGTTTCAAAAAAGTTTTGGAGAATTTTAAAATAGGTTTACGGGCTGTGCTTAGGCATTCGTCTCCGTTGACAATAAGGGTATCGCCGGCTTTTAAACCTGTAATATACACTTGAGTATTTATAAAATGGTCTAGCCAAACATCGGTATGGGTAAGTTGTATAGTTAAATGGTGCGGCTGATCGTTTTTTTCACCTCGTTGAACAAATTCCATTTCCGAAGTATCAATATTATCAAATGGTTCTACATTATGCAAATGGAGGATCAAGTTTTGTTTTGCGCGGGTGATAGCCACATACAATTGACGCTTAACATCATCTGTTGGCGCTGCAAAGTTTTCCAACATTAAAAATACGTTATCAAATTCCTTCCCTTTCGCTTTATGAATTGTGGAAACGAAAATAGTCTCGCCATTTTGCGGATAAAAATCTTCTAGTTTTGATTCGCGAATGAAAGCCTCCAGGTCTGACAAGTATTTTGCTTTAGGATTCGTAGCCTCAAATTCTTTGATGAGGTTTTGGCAAATCATCCAGTTGTCGCTGGCTTTAAACGTATTTTTAATGCTACGTTTGGCGTTTTCCCAATTGTCTTTACTAATAATATGAACGTCTTTATCAGATTTAAGCAGATTAACAAAAAGCCGTATTTCTGCCAAATCAAATAAGTTGAAATTGCTGTTGGATTGTATTAGTTTAGCTTGCAAACCATTTTGAAGCATAGACCCGGTTATTTGCAAAGCTTCTTCGTTGGTTTTAACAAGTATGCAGGTTGTGCCACTAAGCGGTGTACTTATTATATCGTTTATAAGTGGCACAATGAGGTTGCCATACATATATCTAACTATTTTTATCCTCCCATTTTCGCTTTGTTTAGCAACAATAGGTACCTGTTTTAACCGATGAGTAATGCTGGTTAAAAACTGGTTAGCAAAATCAACCAAATTATTCTTACTACGGTAGTTTTCTACAAGTTCGTATTTAGAAGCGCCATTTACTTCAATTAATTGACGAAAGTGTTTTGAGTCTGATCCACGAAACTGATAAATATTCTGATCATCATCGCCAACTGCAATCACTCTCATTTCTTCGTTTTGCTCCATCAAAGCGCTTACAAGACCAAACTCTTCCGTGTTAATATCCTGCGCTTCATCAATTACTAAAACTGTTTTTGTAATCCGGTTAACTTCAACGTCGCCATTACGTATTTTTTCAGCAGTTTGCTTTACTATTGTATCAGATTTTTCTACACTTCCAACCCTACCCAGCAGATCGAAGCAGTAGGAGTGAAAGGTCTTGATTTCAATGTAGTGCGCTGCATTGCCGATTAATGACATAAGCCGCTTTTTAAACTCGGTGGCTGCTGCCCTTGAAAAGGTAAGCATTAGCAATTGCTCATGTTTTACGTCTTCCATTATAAGTAACGAAGCAAGTTTATGTACCAGCACTTTCGTTTTTCCGCTGCCCGGGCCTGCAGCCACTACAATATATTTAGCGTCTTTATCTTTTATGATCTTGAGTTGTGTTGCCGAAAGATCGCCAAACAAGGCCCTGAATTTTGTTGGTGTAAGGTTTAAATTAATTTCACTCCTTCGATCTCCTTTAAAGTACTTGTTAAGAAAGGATTGATAATTGAGCTGGAAATAGTCGTCGACGAATTGCAAGGCCTCCTTATAATTCTCTAACATCTTTTTAGCGTATTCGCCTACGATATGGATTTGCTGAATTTTACTCTCGTAATACTGCCCCATTTTTTCATAGTCTTCGGCTTTGTAACGTTTTTTGTTGTCCCGCTCAATTCGCTCTACTGTAAGCCTATTATAAACTACTAAAAAGCCTCCCTCAATTTTAATAGCCTCAATTCTGGAAAGGTAGAACAGCGCGTCTTCAACATCTTCAATGGTAATTTCCAATTTAAAAAGCTCGGCGCTTTGCTGGTAAGATAATTTAAGCTCTCTCACAGAAAATTCCACCAACACTTCTTCTTTATCAGTTGTCAAATTTTCATCAACTTTTTTGTATAAATAGTTAATTATAAATATGCTAAGCTGCTGATGTTTGTCAATCTTTTCTTTTAAAAGATCCGGTGGATGAAGTGTTTTAGCTTTAAAATGATTTTTTGAAAAAGGGGAAGTTGTACGCCTGATCCAGTTCTTTATAGCCCAAAAATTAATAACTGTCTTAATTTTATGAGGTGTTATGTTTTTATTACCGGCATTTTCAAAATGCTCATTTAACTCTTTAAGTTGATAAGTTTTGTTCCCTTCATCAAAAAATCTCAGCAATCCCTTTTCAATTGCATTAAAAGCTTCTACAATGTTAAGCGCCCCCCTTTTGTTATCTCCTCGTTTTACAAACGCTGTTAGATCTTTAGCATCCGCCAAAATATTTTCCTCACGCAACAGGTATAATATTTCGATAACGTCTTCCTTAACTATTCCCAGGTGGTCACTAATGTAATCAACGCGCGATTCAGCAATTTCGTCATTTGTCTGTTTCCTGCTTTTACTGGAGAAAAGTTTTTTGAGAATTCTTGTTGCTTGTTCTTTTTGCTTTTCGCTGAACCGTTCAGATAAATATATTTTGTTTATAGCTTCCTGCGCGGTTTTGGCTAAAATACTGTTGGCAAAAACACGTGGCGAATTTTGTCCGCGTTTTAAGTAGCCGGCATCCTCTAGCGCCGCAATAGCTCCTGTTACCCTGGTTTCAATCTCCGCTACACTATCATCCCAACCTGCTTGTCTGGCAATTTCTAATGCTGAATTAGATACTGTAGAACGAAATCTGGTTAAGTCTTTTATAGCCTTCCATATTTGCTGAATTTCTTTAATGGATAGCTTTGTCTGGTTAAGCAATATAAAATGCTTGCTAAGGTCTTCTTCATTAAAAAGCACATAGCAGTCGGCCGATATGTTCTCATCACGTCCGGCCCGCCCTGCTTCCTGTACGTAATTCTCAAGCGAGTCAGAAATATCGTAATGTATTACAACACCAACATCTTTCTTGTCAACGCCCATACCAAAAGCCGATGTGGCCACCATGATTTTAACATCGCCAGAGAGAAAAGCATTCTGGTTTGCTGTTTTCTCTTTAGCATCCATTTTTCCATGATAAGCCCTCGCTTCCAGTTGATCGGCAACGAGCCTGTTGGCTATATCAACCGCTTTGTTAGTTCTGGAAACGTAGATGATGGCAGGGCAATTTTGGGTGGTGATCAAATCCCTTGCCGCCAGATATTTCTCTTCATCACCGGCTTTTGGTATTACTTTATAATGTAGGTTTGTTCTAGAGGTAGCAGTTGTAAAAAGCTCAAGGCTTAAATTAAGTTTATCACTAAAATAATTACATATGTCTGCAATAACTTGCGGTTTTGCTGTTGCTGTAAAACAGGATATGGGTATAGATTCGGTAAGATTTTTCTTTTCCTGTAAATTCCTGATAAAGTCGCCGATGTACAAATAGTCAACTCTAAAGTCCTGCCCCCACGAAGAGAAGCAATGCGCTTCATCAATCACAAACCTTACTATTTTTCTTCCTAAGAGCAGTCGCTCTATCGTATAAGAACGCAATGATTCGGGCGAAATGTAAAGCATATACGCAGAGCCATCTGCCACACGTTCAAGAGATTTCGCCCTTTCAATGGGGTCAAGCAAGCCATTTATTGTGACAGCATCAGTTATACCTGCTTTTTCAAGATTATCTACCTGATCTTTCATCAAAGATTGCAGCGGCGAAATAACCACAGTTAAACCTTTTGTGGCTTCGCCGCTAATAAATGCAGGTATTTGAAATGTTATTGATTTCCCTCCGCCCGTTGGAAACACGGCTAAAAACGATTTGCTGTTTATTGCCGCTTCAACTGCCTTTTGCTGTAGTGGTTCACCGCCGTACTGTCTGAAACCATCAAATCCGAAAAACTTTTTCAATGCAATATGAGCATCTAAAGCTTGATTACAATATCCACAACCGCTGATACAGGGCCTGTTCCTCAACAAAAACGTTATCCTTTCCACATCGGGGTAATGCATCAACACCCACGGCGGCGTTATGGAAGTACTGCTGGTAGCATTAATAAGCGCAAGGCTATAAGCTAATTCAACAGGGTGGTTGAGTGCCAACTGTTCAAGATTTGCCTGGTTGCAAATTTTATCTTTAAACCGCTGCCGAATAATTAATGAAGCGTCTTCGTGATATGTTGAATGCTTAGCATACTTGAAAAATGCCTTAAAATAACTGATATTTTTAAGCAGTAAGTAGTAAATGTCCTTTAGTATTAGATCAGTATTTTTGAATTCCTCCAATTCGTCATAAAAAAGGTCCTTTGCTTTGATTGCATCGTTTAGCGGATTGTTAAAATCGTCATTTTGTAATTTATCATCCTTAACGAGCGCGTGATAAGGTTTTGAAGGGAATAAGAGTGGTGATAAATAGAGTGTATCAATAACCAAATCGTTAGATATCCCTGCCAAATCAATTAACTGCCCAATATATTTTATATCGTGGTCTATAATGTTATGGCCGCATATAAATTTAGAGCCCTTAATGAAAGCAGAAAAAGCGGTTGCAGATCGTTGATGAAAAATATTGCCATCTCCATTAATGCAACCAAAGTCAAGTGCTTTTCCGGTTTGCGAATCAATTTCGGTGTCTATGAACGAGATTGCGTCCAAATCTTATTAATTTAGGTTTTATTATACAATCGTCACCATTGCATTATTAATACAAAGTACTAAAATGTGAAAGTTATATATAATATTTGATGATTTTCCAGCCTTAATGCAGAATCATATCCTTTTAGTAAAGATTTGCGCGATGTATTAAACAACAAAGCCCCGATATTTCTATCGGGGCTTTGTACCCAGCGCCGGAGTCGAACCGGCACGGTTTCCCACAGGTGTTTGAGACCAGCGCGTCTACCAATTCCGCCAGCTGGGCGTGCTGTTGAGGGTGGATTTAAGTCCTCAGAAGCGGGATGCAAATGTATTTAAACTCTCCTTAATTCGCAACAGATATTTTTGCCTGAAATAAATATTTGCAATGTAGTTTAATTTCCCCTCTTTGGCCTTATCATCCAGTTGCTCATAACCTATTGTAAATGTGTTCAGTTCCTCGTTCAGGTCGCCTTCAATAGCAAGTACTTCGTTAGTTATGTTGGCTAGTTCGTCTTTGCCGTCAACCTCCATGAGGCGCTCATTAAGGTCCATCATCTCCATTAAAAATTCAGCGGGCAGCTGTGGTTTGGCGCCATCTTCAACTAAATTATGTTCCCGCAATATATACTCAAGTCGTTTTGCGGGGTCTGATAATGTTTGATACGCCTTATTGTTAATGGTAGATAATTCCAATATCTCCATCTGCTTTTCGTCTCCTTCGTTAGCATAAAAGTCGGGATGATACTCTTTACTTAGTTCGTAAAACTTTTTCTTTAAAAAAACTACGTCAGGGTTAAAGCTTTCGGGGATGGCATAAAAGTCAAAATAGTTGATCATGGGGCAAAGTTATACCTTTTAGGCCGTACGTTTTAAGTAAAAGCGTAAAACATACAACGTATTACATATAACTTATAAAAACCTATAAAAAATCTATCTTTGCCCAAAATAAACCTGTATGTTGTTTGAACAGATGCGGCAGAAGCCGTTTTTTATATTAGGCCCCTGCGTAATGGAAAACCAGGAGCTACTTTTTACAGTTGCCGAAAAGGTAGCAGAAATAGGGCAAAAGTATAATGTGCCGGTAATATTCAAATCGTCGTTTGATAAAGCCAATCGTACTTCTATCAAATCGTACCGTGGCCCTGGCATCGAAAAAGGTATGGAGATGCTACAAAAGGTAAAAGAGCAGTTTAACTTACCGGTAACAACTGATATTCATGAACCTTTTCAGGCGGCGATTGCGGCGGAGGTGGTTGATATACTACAGATCCCTGCCTTTTTGTGTCGCCAAACCGACCTGTTGGTTGCTGCTGCAAAAACAGGAAAGATAGTGAATGTTAAAAAAGCGCAATTCCTTTCGGGACAGGATATGTTTTACCCGGCTCAAAAGGTAATTGAAGCGGGCAATGACCAGATAATACTGACTGAACGCGGTAACTCGTTTGGATACAACAACCTTGCGGTTGATTTCAGAAATATTTATGACATGAAGCAGTTCGGTCACCCTGTGTGTATGGACGCTACCCACTCTGTACAGCGGCCGGGCGGTGCGGGGGGCAAAACCGGCGGCGACCGTACCTTTGTACCTATGATGGCCCTGGCTGCCAAGGCTTTTGGTGCCGATGGTTACTTTATGGAGGCACACCCTGACCCGGATAATGCCCTAAGTGATGGCCCCAACATGGTTAAACTGCATCAGCTGGAGGAAGTTATTAAACCCCTGCTGTAAGTTGTACGTGATACGTTTGACGTTGCACGTATCACCTTAGTGCTAAAATATAAACGTACAACGTAATACGTCAAACGTATAACTCTAAAATGAAAGCTATAGCCAAACGTGTTTTTGATATTGAGATAGAAAGCCTGCAACGGGTAGCCGCATCATTGGATGATACCTTTACCGATGTTGTGCAGGCTATTTTAGCTTGCAGCGGAAAAGTTATAGTGGCTGGCGTGGGTAAGTCGGGGATTATTGGTAAAAAGATATCGGCTACACTGTCAAGCACGGGTACACCTAGTTTCTTTCTGCATCCCGGTGATGCCTTTCATGGCGATTTGGGTATAGTAAGCGCCAACGATGCGGTGTTACTGGTCTCCTACTCCGGGGAAACCGATGAACTGCTGCGCATTATCCCCTTTTTAAAGTGGAATAACAACCTCATCATCAGCATAACAGGTAATGCTTTGTCTACCATAGCCAAAAACAGTAACTATCATTTAAACACAACCATTACCCGCGAGGCCTGCCCGCTGGCCCTTGCGCCCACAACCTCAACCACGGCGGCTTTGGTAATGGGTGATGCGTTGGCTGTTGCATTGATGGAGCAACGCGAATTTAAAGAAGAAGACTTTGCCCGTTTCCATCCCGGCGGTAGTTTGGGGCGCAAATTGCTTACCAGGGTAAAGGACCTTATGCGCACCGACGACTTACCCTTTACAGCGATTGATGCATCGTTTACTGACGTGCTGATGCGCATGTCAACCGGGCGTTTGGGTTTGGTAATAGTAGGTAGCCCGAATGCCGTTGAAGGTGTTATTACTGACGGCGACCTGCGCCGCGCGCTGCTTAAAAATCCTGATACTTCGCAATTGAGCGTAACTGATATGATGACCCCAAATCCGGTTATTGTTAACGACGAAGAATTTATCAACAATGCCGAGCAGGTAATGATGGAGAAGAAAATAACCACCCTGCTGGTTGGCTCTTCTTTAGAACGCACAATCAGCGGCGTTTACCAGATCTACAACACTGCGCAGTAAATATTTTGTTCCGCCAGGGTGTGAAACAAGCGGAACAAGGCGGAGCAATATTTTCAATAAGCATTTGCAGCTGAGCGGATTGCAGATTTACCTTGAAACAAAGCGAAGCAACTTATAAGTCAGGAAATTTAGCTGTGAATTTTGTCTAATTTATTGGTTTATAGAATAGTTACATAAATGCCGGTTTTTTGCGCCGCTGACTCGTCTTAAAATAGGTTGACAGTGATTTTAATCAAAGTTAAGTAATTGATTGCTTGTTTGTCGTGTCAGGATGTGGGGAACGCGTAGCGTTGTCCACATCCTGATGCGTTTTTTCTTTTTTTG